>Ga0187785_10000176_pt1 | contig 24384 bp, 22 predicted proteins | sample 0815_BV2_4_20_MG_FD_132466 | JGI IMG/M metagenome (GOLD analysis project Ga0187785, IMG submission 132466) | Tropical peat soil microbial communities from peatlands in Department of Meta, Colombia - 0815_BV2_4_20_MG | ecosystem: Environmental > Terrestrial > Soil > Wetlands > Peat | place...
AAGTATGCTTCCGTCGGTATCGATGAGCCGGGCGATTTCCTGATACGATCGGCCACGAAACTGGTGCAGATCCAGGCTGCGCACGCCCGATACAGAAGAAGTACCGTCGATCGAAAACATCACGGGAACGGCATCACAGGCCCCATAATCCATGATCTCCTGTACCAGCCCTGCTTTAATCGCCATGAGGTCTGTCATGCACCGGCTTTCCCTATACTTGCAGCCGGTCTGGCGCATGATCCTAACAAACCAGCTATCGACCTCCACGTCCCTTGCTGGCGAGGAAAGTACGCCCCCAGAAATAGCCGTCGCTCCCATACCCGCAGATGCGACAATCGTCTTTCCCTTCCGACGGAGAGCCGCGACCAACCCCGAAAGCCCGCCCCCGATCACTAGGTTGTCGCAGTCCAGCCTTTGAATTCCGAGAGACATAGCACCTTTGATATATGAATAAAAGGATGGATGAGGATGGAATTAAAACTTTGTGTTTCTGGGCGAGATCTTAAAATGGTAGGATCCAAAACTAAATCTACTTCTTCCTGATCCCGCTACGGTTGATGATAATCCCCAGAGCAGCGATGCCTCCTGCCATGGCAAACGGAAAGAACGGAAGGCATTCATTGAATCGACTTCGGTCGATGGGTGCTAATGGCGAAGGACTGGGAGTTGGGGTGATCTTATATGTCGCCACGGGGGAAGGGGTCGGGGTTACCGATGGTATAATATAGACCGTCTCGTCAAAGCCCTGCTGGATGATAAACTGGGTGATATCGGCGTTCTTGGGCATGGGGATCTCCACGTAAAGCTGGTTCGTCATCGTGTGCGGCAGGACGTACTCGCCTGTATAGTCTTCATTAGTATTCTGATACCGGTTTCCATGGCTATCGACAAAGATCACTTTAATATAGCCACGTATCTGGGTGTTCCCCACGTTCTCATACTGGTAGAATAGGTGCATCCACTTGAGGTCCGCCGCGTTTTCCGGGGGGTTGATGTTATTGAGCGGATGGCTCGTCGTATTGATCATGATCAGGTGGATCAGTATCGGCCTTACCTTATCGTGGTACGGATTTTGATCGGTCTGCGGCAAAGGAATATTCTGTTCTGCACTGGCAACCGCTACCACGAGCGCGAAGAACGTTATCCCCGCGATGAGCATTACTGCTGCATGGCCGAACATATAGATTAAGGATACGGATTTAAGAATTTAAACTTTGTGAGGTAAGTACGTGAACTATCCTGCCCTTAAGGAAGGGTGGGGCTTCCTGCCTCGATGCTGATGGTTTGCAATCAGCATCGCTGCTAATCGATGCGAAGGGCTGTCTATCCCAATCCTCAGCTAAATACTGGGGTCTCACACCTCTCCGTGCTCCCATTCAGATAAACCACCTATTTTACGGCTGCGAACACAACAGCAAGCGATAGGGTGATCATCAGGCCGCCAGAACAGATCAACGTCCATCCCGATAACCCTTCGATAACCATTCTACCGATTCCATAATTATATAAAAATCTATTGATGATACCCTGACATTTGACCCGGAAAAATTCGATGATGACACCGATCAGTATCAGGAAACCCCCCAAGAAAAACAGGGCGTTTGAGATGGTGACCGGCATGCTGCCGTACCCTGACCCGACAAAAATAACATATGCTCCGGATAGGGCGATGCTCGCAAGGATGGTGGCTGCTGCAATGCCCGCCACGCTGATGGCTATCCGTGATAACTGTTTAAGCATATACGCATCCCAATGCCGTTCACCACAAAAAACATTACGCCTCCCGACCCGATTACCTTTAAATACTCCAAGACGGATAACTACTTTATCGTTTTAATCTATATAGCGGGGACATATCTTGAAGTTCGAAAACACGCTAAAGAACCTTTTCGGAAAGGAACCCGACGAGGCGGTACAGGAGCTTCTGAAAAACATCGAGGACGACTACGGAGAGGTCCCGTTTATCCTGAACGCCATGAGCGACAAGCCAAACATTCTCCTGCCCAAGATCATCTATGATGACGCTGTCCTGCGCAATCCCGAGCATCTTGACGAAAAGACCGTCGAGCTTGTCACCATCGGTGTGGCCACGGCGCTGAAGTGCGACCACTGCCTGAAAATGCACCTGCGTGTAGCTCGCCGGAAGGGTATTCCCCAGGAAGAGGTGTTCGAGGCCATTCTCCTGGCCAGCGCCCTGTCCAACACCGCTGCTCTGGCCCAGGCGATGCGAGTGTACGAGACCGACCGGAAGGAACACGTGGATGCCGAGTCCACAAAAGACGACTGCCCCGGCTGCATGGTCTACGAGAATAACCATAAGAATAATACTGGCAGCAGGACAAACTAAAGGTACTCCAGGAACCAGTTCCTAACCAGATCATACATCTCCTCACTGTTCTGACTGATGCCATGGTCGGCGTCCGGGAACAGCACCAACTTTTTCGGCTCGCCCGCCCTCTGTGCGATATCGACCGAGCACTGATAGGTCAGCGTTTTATCTCCCGTACCGTGGATTAGCAGGATTGGACGGGGTGCGATCTTACCCACGTCTCGGGTACCGTACGACTGGCTGGCCACCGTGACGATCGTTTTTACTCTCCGGTCCTCGGCGGCTGCCGATATGACGATTGCGCCTCCGAACGACCAGCCGACGAGCCCGATCCGGTTCACCTTCTTGTTTTTATCGAGGTAGTCGACGCAGACCAGCATGTCTGAGATACACTCATCCATGTCAGAGTCGTACCGGCAGTCGATCAGCATGGACCAGATACCGTACTGGAGCAGGTCCTCTGCGAGCGGGTGGTAAATGTGCGACGGCCCGTAGGTTCCGCCGCCAACGCCGTGCATGTAGATGACGCCTCTGTCCGACGTCCCTTGGTACAGCTCGCTGCGGATGTATCCACCCCTATTCCTGATCTTGAAAAGTTCCGACGAAACCTGCATCGAGCAGGTTTAAATCTGACGAAACTAAAAAGGGTCTTGCCTTTTGAGCCGACTTTACTCGAAATTTTTCTTCATCGCGTTGACGACCGTCTTCAAAACCTTGATCCGGGCGTAGTTCTTGTCGTTCGCCTCTACGATAGTCCACGGGGCGTAGGTGGTGCTAGTCCGGTAGAGCATCTCATTGACAGCGTCCTTGTATTGATCCCAGTTATCCCGGTTTCTCCAGTCCTCGTCGGTGATCTTCCAGGACTTATCAGGGTCGTTTTTCCGAGCCTCGAACCGCTTCAGCTGCTCGTCCTTGTCGATGTGCAACCAGAACTTTACCAGAACTGTACCGTTGCTGACCAGCTGCTCTTCCATCTCGTTGATCTCGTTATATGCCCGCTCCCAGTCCTTCCTTTTGCAGAACTTTTCCACACGTTCCACCAGGGTCCTGCCGTACCAGCTTCGGTCGAAAATCGTGAAATGGCCGGCGGCGGGGAAGCGAACCCAGAACCGCCACAGGTAATTGTGGGCCTTCTCGATGTCGTTTGGGGCGCCGACGGGCACGACCGTGTACCCCCGAGGGTCCATGCACTGGGCAAGCCGTTTGATGGCCCCGCCTTTTCCCGCCGAATCCCACCCCTCGAAAAGGGCGACAGTGGCGATCTTCTTATCGTACGCCTTGAACTGGGCTTTTCTCACTGCATCATGCAGCTTATCCAGCCTCTTCTCATACTCCTTTTTCGAGTATGCCTTCGACAGATCCGCCTTATCCAGCATGGACGAGTCTATCCCCTTGATACGGTACTCCAGGGGCTCCATGACGTCGCACACCTTAGGCATGCTGGCTGTCGAAATGATCCGCTCAAACGCTTCGATAGTCTTCGCCAGCACCTTCACCTCGGCAAAGCGCCTGTCCTGAGCCTCGACAATGATCCACGGGGCTGCGCTGGTATCGGTTTTTTCGATCAGTGTCTCGATTGCGCCCTGGTATTTTTCGTACTTCCGATGGCTTTGCCAAGATCTGCCAGTTACCATCCAGGCGGTCGACGCGTCCTTCTCCAGCTCCTCGAAGCGCTTCTTTTGCTCACTCTTGCTGATATGCAGGAAAAATTTCACGATCAAATATCCATCATCGAAGAGCTCCCGCTCAAAATAGTTGATCTCGTTGATCGGGCTCGAGTCCGACCCTCTCAGTTCCGAGTTCTTCTCGACCAGCGTGCGATGGTACCAACTGTGGCTGAATACCGCTATTTTGCCCTTCGGGGGCGTCTTAATCCAGAACCTCCAGAAGAACGGCCTCTGAATCTCTTCGGTGCCCGGGTCTCGGATCTCATATACATCGAAACCTCGGGTATCCAACGGCAGTATCAGATCATTGATCAGCTCTCCCTTGCCCGAAGCCTCCCACCCCTCGAAGATGATGAGCGACGGTATCTTCAGCTTCTGTGACTCCCGCTGCAGCTCAGCCAGCCGTTTCCTGAGAGTAGGAACGATTTCCCCATACTCTTTTTTACCCAGCTTCTTTGATAGGTCGATCTTCTCGAACACCTATATCACTCGCACAGGGCTATTTTTATAACCATCATTTATATGTTTGTGCATGATAAAAGCTGCTTGCAGCCTCGAAAGCTTACTGGTCGGGCGATGAATGATTGATGTACGCCTCACGGCAAAGGAGGCTCACAGCTTCTCGCCCATGGCGTCGAGCACCGTCCTCAACGTCTTGATCCTGGAATAATTCTTATCGTTCGACTCCACGATCGTCCAAGGCGCTGTCGGGATGCTGGTTCTGCGGATCATATCATCAATCGCGATCCTGTACTGATCCCACTTTTCCCTGTTTCTCCAGTCATCCTCAGTGATCTTCCAGGTTTTGTCTGCATCTTTTTCCCGAGCCTCGAACCGCCTCAGCTGCTCATCCTTGCTGATCTCCAGCCAGAACTTAACCAAGACTGTGCCGTGATCCACCAGCTGGGACTCCATATCATTGATTTCTGCGTAAGCGCGCCGCCATTCCTCCGGACTGCAAAAGCCTTCGACCCGTTCGACCAGCACCCTCCCGTACCAACTCCTATCGAAGACGACGATGTGGCCTGAGGCCGGGAAACGCTGCCAGAACCGCCAGAGGTAGTGCTGGTTTTTATCCACTTCCGTCGGCGCTCCGATCGGAACCACACGATACGCCCTGGGATCAAGGCTTTCAGTCAGCCGCTTGATAGCCCCTCCCTTGCCCGCCGCATCCCAGCCTTCAAAGATCACGACGACGGGCACCTTTTTCCGGTAGACCCTGGATTGCGCCTTCAATATCGCCCCCTGGAGTCTCGAGAGCTGCTCGTGGTATTCGTGGTCGGACATCGAAAGAGTAAGATCGACCTTATCCAAAGCGGAACCGCGTACCATCTGCAACGGCCCAATCGGCGTGCTCCGTCCGAAATTTGCCGCTTTCGCATGTGCTTCCTCTATCGCATGCTTGAGCCGGCTGATAACGGTCGTAAAAATCTTGACCTCCGCAAAACGCAGGTCATCGGACTCCACGACAGCCCATGGAGCATAAACCATATTCGTGCGCTCCATTAGCGCGTCGAAGTCCTCCAGGTATTTTTCCAGCTTCTTATGCTCCTTCCACTCCCTGCCGGTGACCATCCAAGTCATGTCTGGGTCCTTATCCAGCCTCTCCAGCCGTTCCTTCTGCTCTTTCTTGCTGATATGCAGGAAAAATTTAATGAGCAGACACCCATCATCGGCCAACTCCTTCTCGAAAACATTGATTTCCCCCGTCGCCACAGTTAGATCCACATCTTTCCTCACCCGCCCCTCCTCGAGCATCCGGTGATACCAGCTGCGGCTGAATAAGGAGATCCGCCCCCTTGCCGGGGTGCGAACCCAGAACCTCCAGAAAAATGGCCGTAGAGACTCAGAGTCATCGGGGTCGTTGATCGCGAATACATCGTAGCCCCTTGGATCCAGCGCCTTCGCCAGATGATTGATCTGCTCCCCCTTGCCCGCCGTTTGCACCCCCTCAAAAACTATAATGACCGGGATCTTCAGCGTCTCAGCGACCCGCTGAACTCCGCCCACACATCTGATCAGATCCGGCATCACCAGATCGTACTCACTTTTGTCCATGGTTTTTTCCGGGTCGACCTTCTCGAGCATGCTATCAGTAATATGAACTCTCACATATGTAACTTAGTTCCCCCTCGGACATAGATTGAAACCCGGAATATTTTAGAGTCAGGCTCCCATCGGTTATTACCGTGTAGTCTAATCGCCCAGATCATTATTAGCGGACGCCTTACCGATATTAACATTGGTTTTACCAAGCATGTTTCATATAAGGCTTGCTCCTCACTGGACCACCTGGCGATCCCATCCTAGTTCGCTTCCCATATTTCAATAGACTCTTAAAGCATCCCGAAACCTATTTCCTATAGCCCCAGCTACAAGTTAGTTATAGGACAGCATGAGCGAGGGATACGACAATGGCCATTCACTTCGATAAGAGAGTTACAGGAATAAACATCTCAGGCATCCGGAAAATGTTCGAAGGAGCGGGGCCCGGGGCTATCAATCTTGGCTTGGGGCAGCCGGACTTCGACACCCCTCAGCACATCAAGGACGCCGCCATCAGGGCGATCTGCGAAGGTTTCACGGGTTACACCGTCAACATGGGCGTCCCGGAGCTCCGGGACGCGCTGTCCGAGAAGTTCAGCAATGAGAATGGCCTATCCTACGCCCCGTCGGAGATCATGATCACCGCAGGCGCCAGCGAAGCGCTCCATATCGCACTGCAGGCGCTGTGCGGCCCCGGCGACGAGGTGCTGGTGCCGGACCCGGGCTTCGTGTCCTACAGCGCGCTAGCGAAGCTGGCCGGCGCAAGCCCTATCGGTGTGCCGCTCGGGGAGGCGCTGAAATACGATCCCGAAAAACTGAAGGATTACATCACCAAAAAGACGAGGGTCATCGTCCTGAACTCCCCGTCCAACCCAACTGGCATGGTCCAGTCCCGGAAGGAGGTTAAAGCCATCTCCGAAATTGCCACTGACCGTAACATCACGGTCATCTCCGACGAGGTGTATGAGCACTTCATATATGATGGCCAGCACCATGTTAGCCCCGCCCTATTCTCCGATAACGTCGTTACGGTCAACGCATCTTCCAAGACATACTCCATGACCGGGTGGAGGATCGGATACGTCGCGGCTCGGCCAGAGTATACCGAGCAGATGCTGAAAGTCCACCAGTATGTCCTGGCCTGCGCGTGCTCCATATCTCAGAAAGCCTCGCTCGCCGCCATCACAGGCCCTCAGGATTCCGTGATAGTAATGCGCGAGGAGTTCAGGCGCCGAAGGGATTACCTAATAAAAGAGCTGAAAGCTATGGGCGTCCCGTGCGTTACACCCACGGGCGCGTTCTACGCGTTCCCGAAAGTAGGCGACGAGGAGGAAATCGTGGCAGAGTTGCTGAAAAAAGGGGTGATCACCACCCCTGGCACATCGTTTGGCAACTATGGAAAAGGATACCTACGGATCGCCTATTCGACATCGATGACGAACCTGGAGAGGTCCGTCGCCATCATGAAGACCATCTTTTGAAACGGTGAACTGCCCCGCCATAAAGAATGGGTCCTACGCCCCTCCGCACTCACACTCAGATAAACGAAGAGAACGGAGAACGGCACCGACGGCCGGCCCTTTATTACCCTAAATCCAGTCCATATGACTATCAAGCTCGCCGTATGATCAGGGCCGCGGGCAGTTTCACGCCGATTTTTTCATTATCGGCAGCGGCATCGTACTGATATTCATCCCCTGCTTCTGGATGTACCTGGCCGGAATCAGCGGCGCTACCGGTGTCGTAGTGTTATTGATCGTTCGTTTGCCAACAGGCGTCATACCAGGATTGATGGTCGCGAATGGTAACATTTTGCCGTCCATCTGATCCTGGTATTCGCTCAGCGCGCTCAGCGCAAGCACGACCGGCGTCACAGCCAACCCTATGACAGAGATCCCAATGAGCAATATCGCCACTATCTTAAACATCGTTTTCGTCCTCATCTTGCGGTTATATGACCCAGGTATAAAAAATGGCGTGCTTCAATCGTCCGAACCTATCCAGCCATTTTTAAATTCCGGTGGCCCAATGGGTTCTATGTAGGCTGACCCGCGATCGGCGATCAGTCAGCTCTTGCCACCCTTACGCCCTATGGTCTCATAATACTCGCTTCCGTGCCGGGAAGAGGTGCTCCTGCCACCACGCCCCCCGATCTCACGATGGAAATTAGCACCGTACCTTTCTTTGGCGGTCCTGGCGGCCTTTCTGCCACCCTCTACCCTACCCTGGTCCTTACCTTCAGCCATATTTTCACATGATATTGTCTCTGCCTGCGTATGGATAATTATTCTCTAAAAAAATAACGAGGTTTAAAATCCGAGGTGCCTTGACAGACGATCGCTACACCATGCCAGAACATAGACAACCAGCATTTCCGTACGTGTTGTGTTGGCTATTATGCCTGCGGTTGTCACGCTATCCTCCCCCCCTCTTGCTGGAGGCCCCATAGGTACCATGAAAACACTAATTATGATCAATGATATGCAGTCGGACGATTGGGGAACGTATCTCGCATATACCGGTAAGGCATCGATACTGGCAACGCCACGTTTGAATGTACAGTACCTTCCTATGAACAATGGTCATCGACGCATATCCCTGGGTTTTCTCTGGTCGACGTCTGGACGGGGAGGTAGTGGGATGGGCGGCATTAAGCCGTGTGTCCAAACCGGCATGTTTAGGGCGTCGCTGAAGTCCGCCTTTATGTAGGCGAAAAAAGTCGAGAAATGGGTATTGGCAGCCTGCTCATGAAATCACTGGTTGATCTATTTGAAAGTAACGGAATATGGATCCTACAGGGCGTCTCATTTCCGGAGAATAATGCCAGCGCCGCACTACTATATAACTATGACTTCCGCATCGTGGGTATCAAGAAGATTGGCTGGCTAAACGGACGCTGGCGTGATGTGTTGCTTACTGAGCGAGGGGTGAGAAAGCCGGGATCGGTTAGGACTATAAAGCCTTGTTTCTTCTGTCTTATATGATAAAACCGGTTTCGGATCTTGGCATTATCCTCAGGATTATATAATCCTTCATCCGTGACGGATGGAGCTTGGCGACCTCGCGCATGTATATGCCCTCATCGAATTTGACGTCGAGGATCCTATCTTTATACTCCTTATAGGGCACTTTGATCCTCAAGCCGTTCAGCTGCAGGGTGAGCGGCGTCGGGGCGAGGGATTCGGGGATGTCTGGGATCTGCTTCTCGATCTCGTGCATCACCCGGGGCGGGCTGACGCTCAGCGGGTCCTTGTCCAACTCGGCCCGGCGCTCGTCGAGGGCTTTACCGGTGGCCTCGACCAACTGGTCTAGGATGGCCAGCTCGTCCTTCTGCCGGGTGCGGTGCATAACCCTGCCCAAGCCACCGATATATGCAACGCAGCCCGGAACCTCCGCGAGGGTCATCGTCGGGCCTCCTGTTACTACGATGGGCACTTCGATGTCTCGAAACAGTTTGGTCTTTTCCTTAATACACTCTTTGAAATTTCCATAGGTGAAAACGGCGGCATCGTGCTCGTTGATGAGGTCGATCTCGCTGGCTTTGAGCTGGGCCACTCGCTTGCCCACGCCTCTCGCCAGACCGATCATGTTCGTCTTGGAGCCGGCCCTGCGCAGATATTCCGCCAGGTCACAGGCTAGGTGGGGCAGGTGCTGGTATGCCAGCGTTGGTGTCACCACTGCAATCTCAGCGCCGGCCAGGGGGGCCTTGGTCAGCTTGCCAAGCAGTTCCTTTGCCTTTGCTTCTACCAGGGGCAGATCGGCATTCGGTACAAGCATGACTACGATGACGTCCAATTGCAGCACGTTTTTTTGCAGGATGTAGCCGCCGAGATCCTCGATCAGTTCGATCATCTGCTCGTGCTTGTAGAGGCCTCCCTGGTAGATCAGTGGCTCCATGGTTACACGTCTCCTTCGTGCTGCTCGATTTCGCTCCGGATACGGCGGCACACATCGGTCCATTCCTGTTTTATGGGATCTTCTGATGCGATGAACGCCAGCAGCCGCTCAGAGATGTAGTGTTTGCGGACCCGGAACCCTTCGGGCGCTATACGGATTAGCGCGTCGATCACCGACTTTTTCAGCTCGTCCTTCGGATCGTATACCACGATAGAGGAGATCTCGTCATGCTGTTTGGCGAAATCGGTCTGCAGGGGGACGATGATCGAGGTCCTGTCGGTGGCGATAATCCGGTCCCTGCCGTACCTGAGGTATAGTTTGCCCACGGCCGTTGCCGCGTACTCCTCTTCCCTCACCGAGATCATCAGGCCGTCGTTGACGCTGTTTATGTCCGCCACGTCACCTAGCGTGATCGTCGGCAGGCCAGGGCGGAACAACCCGACCACTATAAAAACGGGCTCTTTCGGATCGATGTATACTCTAAGGCGGCCTATAGCCCTGACCAGGTTCAGGTCGGTGAGAACGTCGCGGATGACCTCTTCGTATTTCTTTGCACCTTCAGGATCGGTGCTCTCAACCCGGAAGACCTCGAGCGGCTCCATCATTTCACCGGTCATCCCCCGCGTTCCCTTCCCTCATCCCGGACACGAGAAGGGCTGCACCCACCGCTCCGATGAACTGCGAGTGGGGCGGGACCGTGATCTCTACCCGCAGCAGCTCGCCCATCGCCTTCACCAGGCCGATGTTGAGCGACGTGCCTCCGACCATGATCACCGGCAGCTTCACATCGATCTCCTGGAGCTGTTGCTCGTACACCTGCTCAGCGACGCTGTAGCAGGCCGCGGCGGCCACATCCTGTTGCGCTTTACCTTGCGACAGTGAGTTGATCAGGCTCTGGGTGCCGAAGACTATACAGTAGCTATTCATGGTCACGTTCCGGTGGTCACCCTTGACAGCCAGCGCCCCCATATCGCCGATCTCGACTCCTAGCCTGTTGGCGGACTGTTCCAGGAACCGGCCTGAGGCGCCGGCACAGATGCCGCCCATTGTGAAGCTGCCCGGGATGCCGTCTTGTACCGATATGGCCTTATTATCCATGCCGCCGATATCGATGACCGTGGCCGGGCCCTTCTGTTTGCCCGCCAGATAAACGGCGCCTTTAGAGTTGACCGTCAGCTCTTCCTGGATAAGATCAGCATTGTAGTGCTTGCCGATGAGGAATCTGCCGTAGCCGGTGGTGCCCAGACCTTCTATGTCTTCCCGCCTGACATGAGCCTCGGCCAGCGCCAGGTTGAATGCCTCCTCGGCGCTCTTAAGGACATCCGTGGACTTGACCCAGCCGGTGCCAATAATCGTATTATTTCGCATGACGACCGCTTTGGTTGTGCTCGAGCCGGAGTCGATGCCTGCAGTCAGGCCCGTCTGCTCCTCCCTCGCTAGTAGGCCGCGGCGTAGTGCGGTAGTCGATAGGGCTTCCATCCTGGTCAGCAGAGTCTCGTTGGTCGTCCTCTCGGTAAATGAGTAGCTGATGACCGGTATGCCCGACTTTTCGTGGATGTAGTCTCGCACAGCATTTCTGACGATCGCGCCCTCTGCGCACCTGAAGCATGTGGTGATGAACACGGCATCAGCCCGGGTGTCACCGTTGACGATGCTTTTTGCCCGTGCGATCATAAGCCGCAGGTCGGGACTTGCTACCTGCAGGCCAAAGGCATTGGCGTTTTCCTTTACGTTGCCGATCTCCACCTCGGGAAAGACTATCTGTGCGTTAACTGCTGCCGCCGCCTTTTCGATCTCCCCCTGCACTCCGCTATGCTCGGAGCCGCAGGTGAGGTGAGCGATGCGGATCTTTCTCATTGGACAGCCTCCTTCGATGGCGTAGTAGCGGGCTTCAGCTTATCTAGGAACTCTTTGATATATAATACAAAATTTTTCGCATCGTCCTCGTTCAGAGGGTACTGCAACTCCAGTACTGGTATGCCCTTCTTTCTAATGGTATACTTGAGCAGCTCGTTGGTCCGGGCGCATCCCAGGCATCCAAACATGTATTCCGCATCCTCAACAATGATAGCGGCCTCCGCGTGCTCGATCAACGGATCCATCAGCGCCATCCGGCCCCTGACGCCCGATGGGACCTCTATGGCAGCCCATTTCAGGCCTCTCTTCGGGTCGTCCGGCGTCATATTCATGGGAGGCGAGTCTAGGCTGGGATCGGTTACCCTCTTGCGGACCTCGTTCATGAGTGCCAGCGGCTGGTGTCCAAAACGCTCCACGAGGTCCGATAGTATGAGGCTATTAGGGGGATATATAAAGATCTTCATTGCTGAGCATCTCCTTCTCTTCCGGTTACAGTATCGATGATCTGCCTGAACCGGTCGACATCGATGTTTTTCTGTCTGGGTCGGGGTACCGGCTTGCTGCCGCGATCTACCAGCACCAGCCCTTTTGAGATGTCCGGCAGGATGTCCAGCTCATATTTCAGCTGGTGGAACCCGGGCCTTGGGCCGCCGCCACGGTCGGCGCGGCACCGACGGCTGTCCCCGGGCGGGTAGCCTCGCTCCTTGACGAAGATCTTATGCGGATGCTCGTAGCGTAGTCCTGCTACCATACGGTCGACCTCGCGGCGTTTTCCCGTAACCATTAGGCCATAGCAGGTCTCTTTGATCGTTACGTCGCTTGTGATCTTGTAAGCGCTTATGGCCACCTCGGCGGGAAGCAGCGAATCTGATATAACTACCATTTTTGTGATTACCTCATCCTCTTCTGTTGTCGCCAATGTCTGTCAGGCCTCCGTGAAGTATACCATATCCTTTTCCTTCGCCTTTTTCAGTTTCTCCAGGTCCAGCACCCGGCCGATAATATTGGTCGACACGTATTTCTCGCCCGTAGGGCCGAACTTGTTGCTCGGGCCGAACCGCACCCCGAACATGCCCGCGTGTTTGGCTGCCATATTCGTCAGCCCGATCTCGCCTGCGGCGATCGTCGAGCCTTCTTCAGGCTTGTTCTCCGGAATAAGTTCGCCGACGTGGACGGTTTTCCCCTTAAAAAGCATCGTATCCTCGTACTTGAAGTAGACGTTCAGCGCCCCGACCCGCTGCTCCTTCAGGCCCGTGGCCCGGCGGAAGTGCTCCGCCGATTGGCGCGCCACGTCGTCATATAATCTGATTTCCACCAGGCCTGCCCGGGGAATGCTGGTGATATTCACGCTTTCTGATGAGACGATCTCCATCGTGGTGCGGGGCGCCTGGTCAACCACCACCGCATTGTCGCCCTGATATCCAGATTTTTCATAGCGGATCCCTCTTCGGGTCAGGAACTCCTCAGCCGTCTTCAGGTCCATACCCAGCACACTCAGCCGTTCCGGCGCTGTTTTTACCCCGATTTTCTGGCCGGGTGAGACGATCTTTACTAGTTCGATCCCGCTGGTTACACGCCCGACTATCGAGTGATAAATGCTTGATGTCATATCAGAGCGGGATATATAGATACGGCCACGACCGCTACCGTCCGTGCGTATGCTTACCGTACCTTCGCTCCTTGCTGCCAGGTTCTCGTATGGACACACCTCGCCCAGCATAACATCGCTAGATATAAACGTGCTCGCAGCAAAGTCAACCGGGAACGCGCCATCCTTAACTGCGGCATAGAAATGCTCTGCGCCATCCTTGGCTTTAGGGATCATGCCGATCTCGAGAGTCGAGTGGATCTCCATCCCATCCTCCGCCGGCAGTGATGTATCGGCTGTGACCGTCTTGTTGGCGAACTTTTCCAGCCTGATCACCGGCTCTATCAGCTCGATCTCATCGTCCTGGCCCAGGCTGGACAGCACCGTTTTTCCTGAGATGATCTTGCCGAACGAACCGCCGCCCTTCACCCCATAGTCCGAGGAGTGGTCGGTTTTAGAAATGATTAGAAACGTGTTTTTTGCGTCATAGCCGCCGGTGCCGAAGCTCACATCCCACCGCCGATAGTCTGCCTCCGCTTTGCCGGGGGTAACATCCGAGGGTACTGGGCCAAAGGATATCCCCTGGCTGGAGACCCATTTTACCCGGGTGCCGGTGAACCGGCTATAACTTTCTAGCCATACGCTTTTAAGTGCACCGGTTAGCTCCAGTCTGACCTCGCCCTTGGTAGTGAGCACACGGAACTCCGTCGCTACCTCGCTACGGGCCTCTTCCCGGCCGCTAACGATGCCGATCACCGTACCTGGCATGTGGCTTGCCCCCGCCGCGGCCAGCGCATCGGCTATGGTCGAACCCGGTTTTACTGATACTTTAGCCCCGTTGACCTCTACGACAAACTCCCTGTTCAATGTACTACCTTCTTCTCCAGTATAAAACACGACTTTAAACGATATACTTTCTAATAATGCGAAATGAACACCGGGCGGACCGGTCAGCATTCTTCAAATAGGTTGGCCGGCTCACGGGCCTTGCGCCATGATTTGGCGCTCCTGCTCCGTGACTTTTGCGAGCACGGTTTCCACATCGCCGATATCCACGATCTTGCCCCCTCTCATCAGCATGACTCGGTCGCACACCATCCGCACGAACTCCATGTCATGGGATACGATGACGAATGTTTCGCCGATTTCGTCACGGGAGGAGATGATCGAACTGGCCACGTCCCGTTTTGTGAACGGGTCCATGGTGCCCGTCGGCTCATCAAGAACCACGATGCGTGGCTCGCGGATTAGCACCTGTGCCAGCGCCACCCTGTGCCGTTCGCCCTCGGAGAGTTCGTGGGGATATTTGGCCAGCACTTCGGATGCAGTCTCCTCGGTAAACCCGGCGATCAGCAGAGTATGAACCGCCTTTCGTTCCGCCAGCTCTGCGGGAAAGTCCAGGCCGATGGCGTCGGTCAGGTTGTCCACCACGGTTCTGTGGGGATAAAGATCATATTCCTGGTGGAGCAGTCCTACGTACTGTTTGGCCCTTCCCCGGGCGTAATACCCGGGCTCCAGCATATTCACCCAGTCATCGCCGATACGCACTTCGCATATGCCGTGTGTCTCTTCCAGGTTGCCGGTGATTGCGTTCGATAGCGAGGTCTTGCCCGCGCCGCTCACGCCTACGACGCCGAAGATCTCTCCCTCTTTGACCTCGAAGGCGATCTTGTTGATCGCCTTGATCACGCCACGATCGATGGATAGGTAGGTCTTTTCCAGATCCTGCACCCGGATGATCGGCTCGCCCGCCGCATACTCCTTCTTCTCGACCGTTTTGGCGGACTTCATAAACTCGGCGATGGCCGCATCTGGGGCGCCATCGATTTTAATTTCGCCGTTATCTAGCAGTACCGCCCTCGTCGCCATATCCTGAATGACATCGTGGAAGTGAGAGGTGATTAGGACGGTCATATTGTAATCCTTCGCAGCCTGGAGTATCCCTTGGTGGACGATCTTTGCAGTCTTCGGGTCGAGGGTGCCCGTCGGTTCGTCGGCCAGCAGCATCATGGGCTCCTTCGCCAGCTGCCTGGCCAGGACAACACGCTGCTTTTCGCCGCCCGACAGGTCCCTGGCGATGTGCATCATCCTATGCGACAATTTAACTTGGTCAATGAGATCGGCTGCCCGCTGGACCATCTGTCCCTGTGTATGGTCCTTGGAGTAGTTGACGTCCTCCAGCGCCCTGATTACGTTCTCTATCACCCGGTCGTCCCCATAGAGGGCAAACGTCCGCTGGATCATAATGGCAATCCTGGAGGAGATGTTCCTGCGATCTTTATCCGTCAGGTCCGTCGACAGGATATCGATGTCCCACTGGTTCATGGTGCTGCCACACTTCGGGCATTGCTTCCCGGCCCAGGAGGGGGGGTTGACATATCCGCAGGAGCTGCAGCGCGCCGTGTGGAATACGGCGCTTCCGGTCGCGGGAATATCCTCGTCGATCCCGCGGATCACGTGGAGCAGGATCGTTTTCCCCGCGCCGCTTCGTCCGATGATGCCGAGGACGTCCCCCTCGTTGATGGTAAGGTTGATGTTTTTCAATACGTTTTTATCCCCATACTTCACGTTCAAATTTTTCAATTCTATAAAGGCTGTCACTCCAGTTCCCTCCTGGTAATGATAATGATCTTAATAATGTGTCGTCGATCGATCATCGTGTCGCTTTCGTTACTTACGTTAGTTTTTAATAGCTGTTGCAGAGTCAGCCCAGTTTCCGACGACTATACGCTCGATTTTGAGAATGTCGTCGATTACAAAGTCGGCGGCGTCATAGAGCACCTGTGGACGCATGCCATCCTGCTGCACAGATAATACCCCGATATCTGCCGCTTCCATGGCCAGGTGATCGTTTATGCTGTCGCCCACCATCACCACCCTATCATACTTTTCCCTGAGCTTGGCCACCAGCTCACTCTTGCCCAGCGGAGTCAGTGCATCGTTGACCCTGGAGTCCGGGATACCGAGCTCCTGTGCCAAGGCAGAGAGGGACTTGCGGTTGTCACCTGAAGCAATATATACATCGATCCCGGTCTCGTATAGCCTCCGGACCATTGGCACGACCCCCGAGAACAGTCTGCCGCCGGTCGCCAGGACATATGGTATTTTACCATGCGGTACGTCGACAACGAAACCCATATTGACATAATATATATCTTTGCACTTAAGCTTAACCGCGGCGACCGCATCCTGCATATCGCCTATAGTGGCCCGGGTATCCCCCATCGCGGCCGTTGAGATGCGCTCTACCGTACACTTGCTGCGTCGGCAGATGACATCCAGGCCCATGCTTGAAGTGGCCAGGAACATCGAGATCAACATGCCCGGGTCCAGCGCTTTCAGAAAGTCGACAGAGTCCGTTCTGAGAGCTACCAGGGCGCATCCCGCGCTTTTCATCACCATATTCGTCGACTCGACGTTTTCGATAATCCGATCTCCGGCCACGTCTTTTGCCACACGGTAAGCCCGGATCAGCGTGCCCGCGCTGTCAAATACAACGGCTGTTTTCATATACACCCTTACGGCCGTAAACCGTCTATCCGGTTAACACCGTTAAGACCGGTTTTGCGGCCGACATATTCCAGAAATATATGTGCACCAGAGCAGTTAAACTTTCCGTCACCTAGCTCATGCCAGCACTCTGGTGACGCCCGAGATACAGGTCGTGGAAATGGGTATTTTCAAGCAGAAAAGGAATTGATGATACTTAAATTAGCAAGCCATAGTCCTTCAGAGTATGGTAGTTCACATTGGGTATACACTTCCTATTTCATAAAATACTTGCCATCCTAAATGATCTTTTTCAGCAGCCGGGGCATGGCAGGGCGACGATGTTTTTGACAGAGATAATGTGTCGCACCTTATCCACCTCGATTTCAATGGTATAGCGCAGGGAATTCTTGTCCGCGAGGTTTTTTATGAATAGGTTGATCAGGTCGGAAACGACGCTCTCGTTCACCTCGGACTCTGAGTTTTTAGTATACATATACGTGCGTGTATCCTCCCTGATCTCAAACTCCATCTCATCCATTCAAACACCAGTATCCACTCAATCGCTGAAATATATATAATTTTCATGACAAATTATTGGTCATATCATCAATCAATAGATAATTAACGTATATCGAGGCAATTTATAAAATAAAATTGGTTTATCACGTTAACAGACGCAGGTATAGGGCATAGAGGGGTCGGGCCGGCTTTACCATGTTCAGATAAATATCAATGTACCAGCATGGCCAGCACTTTGAATGGCTCCAGCCCGCGGACTCGGAGCATATTCATCCGCGCCTCGCGAGGAAGGTTTCTGACAATACCAAGGAAAATACGTCGGGCCAATATGTCCGAAGTGGATGCATCGAGGAACAGGATACCCGATTTTACCGCGCTTTTCTCGACCTGGCTCATGGTCATGGAGAAGGCGGCCTCCGCGTCCGAGATGTGGGAAGCGGCAAACCCCGCAATACCTCCGGTCAGGTCCCGGAAGTCGGGGGCATTGAGATCGCCCGAGTCGAGGGCATTTACGATAAACGTCAGGATGTGTACAGCAAAGTTAAAGGCGATCTGAAGCGCTTGCTCTTCACCCTTATCTCCCTGTTTTTCCATCACCCAGCCAGCGTCTACGATGGCTGCTCCGGAGAACGGGTGCCGCAGATCGGCCTCTCTGACGACGCCGCCGGGCTTGTTGATGGCAAACGCATACACATACGCGCCTTCAGCTGAAGCCTTTGCGGAAACATCCCGGGCATGATCGAGCACCATGTCCTCGGCAGGATCGAATACCACGATGGCGACCTCAAATGCCCCGATAACATCGCCACAACCCTTTCCTGGAGCAACGCGTATCTGTCTGTCAGCCCCCGACATATTTAGCGATTCGTCGTCCTCGTCTACGGCGATCAGCAGCGCTTTTGCCCGTGTCCGACGCAACAAGCTCAATAAAAAACAGCCCGTGGGGCCGCATCCGATAATGGCCGACTGGCGATGTGTTTCCTGGTTCTCCCGGTTCATAGCGATCACGAAGACTTCATAAGTTAGTTCAAGCGGACTTCATTTTAGTATTACACGGGGAAATATGTATCGACCGAAAACTGACAGAACATATCCGGTCAGCTTTTATATCTATTCGAACATAAGCTGATATGATGATCGATACATCGGTATACTACGAATCAGTAGAAGTTCAACATCATTTCATCAAGCAGCTTGGCGAGATCAATAGGGAGAAGGTCGCCGAGTTCATCAGCCTCCTCGCCGGCTTTATACTGGACGGATCGGACAAGACCAAGATCATATACGGCATCGCAGAAGGACGGAGTGCACTGTCGCTCTACGACTTCCTGCAGCAGTCATCCAGGTATGAAAACATTACCCCGCTGACGCTAGACGATCCAATCCGAAGGTATATCGATCCAGAAAAGAATAACCTGATCGTCGCGGCGACAGGCTCAGGAGAGACCAAGAGCGTCATTCGGTATTTGGAGGACGCGTTCCTGATGGAAGTGCCCGTGGTACTCATCACTTCAAACATCAAGTCCCGGGCTTATACGATGATCTCCGAGTATGAGAATGGATACACGTTTGTGATCGAGCCGGTCCGGCTGACCGAAAGGAAAAAACTGGCTGCGCTGGGGTCCGAGTTCGAGCTCAAGCTGTTCGTGCTGCTCAACGCCATCATCCCAGAACTATACCACAATAGCACTGGAGATTCGCAGCGATACTATGAACAGATCGATCATCTGGCGGACAACGCTATGCTGCTGAAAAACATCGAGTCCGGCCACCTGGCGGACTGGATGGACCGCCTGCTAAACCGCAGGGGCAACTACGTCGTGGATGGCGTGGGAAGATCCGGGTTCGTGGCCAAGGCCTTCGGCATGCGGCTGACCCATCTTGGCAGGAACGTGTTCATGAGGGATGGGCCCACTACACCTGCATTCCTTCGTGGCGATGCCTTTATCCCGATCAGCGGCAGCGGCAACACCCGGGAAATCATCGAAGGCGTGGTTAAAGCCAAACTCCGCGGCGCCGACGTGTTCCCAGTCACAGTCAACCGGGACTCCCGTCTCGCCAGCCTGATGGAATCGTGGGGCTACTCCAAGAATATCATGTACCTCCCGGTCTCCCAAGACGACATCGGCCTATACCAGGAGAAGGACATGAGCAAGATCATGGCGACGAAATCAGTACAGTCGAGACCGTCCATCTCAGAGGTCAATTCGTACGTGTTCACCAACGCCATCGTCGCGCAGGCGATGGAGATGCTTGGCGTCAGCGAACAGTACCTGAAGCGGATACATGTTTGAGTAAATTTTCATTCACAGCTCGGCCTGATCTCCATCCGCTCTCCAACCCCGATCTTCGCCAGTTCGATCGTATTATGGGTCACGTTGCGGACAAAGGTCTTCATCAGTTCATCATTTCTGAAGTACTCGTGGTCAGTTTCCGATCGAAAAGCCCGTCCATGGGTCGAATATGCGATCCCGTACGGCGCGAGCACGAACCCCAGGTTCTGGAAGACCATGAAAATGTCGAATGCAGTTTTATATGCCCCGTCCTCATGGCCGTTGACCACGACGCCACATGTCCGCCCGGCCAGGGGCAGCGATCCGTCGATCAGGTACATGTTCTCGATGCATGTGAGGCGGTCCAGGAAAGTCTTGAGCAGTGTGGACATGCCGTTCCAGTTGATGGGGCTGATGACGATCACCGCTCTAGCCTTGAGCAACAGGTCGTGGAGCCTGTGCATATCATCATAGCTGTTCCTGCATGGGAGCAGGCATTTATCCTCTTCCATGCTGTAGCAGCACCAGCAGGGCTCGATGCGGTAGTCGGCTAGGTGCAGCAGCTTACATGAGATGCCCTTCTCTTTTGCCACGTCTTCAGCCAGCGCAGCGAAGTACGCGGAGTTATGGGCCCGGTGCTTTGAGCCGTTGATGATCAGCAGGTCGGCCTGATCGTCCAGCCGTCCCCGGGGATGGTGGCCTTTCACGTAGAACTCCCTGGTCGAAGAGCCGCACGATGGGCACGGGTCTGGAGCATTCGCCGTCTCGATCTCATAGCCGCAAACATTACATTTCCAGATGGGCATTGGACACGTCACTTTCCGGTTATATTGAATATGTCGGATATTGAACATAGCGGCGATAGTATAACTATTTTTATGTCTGTCGCTTCATCAGCGAGTAAGAAATTGAAATTGGTATGAAACCAATCATGATAATTATGATAAACGTAGAATCATTTATATGGCATACGAAACAAATACGTGCAAATAATTTCATTGGTATAATAAAGCTAATTTAGATTAATATTGTGCTAAAAATGACAGAAGAGAAAAACTCTATTATTGCAGCGATATTATCTTCCTGATACCCGGCCGGGGTCAGGTGTACAACGGACAGGGACACTTCAAAAGTCTGATGTATCTGATTGGAACGCTGATCGGCTAATATTGTTCGTCCTGCCGGAGCTAGCCATATGGCTGCTCGGCATATACAACGCATATACTGTGGCCGGTAAGATCAACAGTGGCGAACTGAACCCGAATAAAGAAGTGAACCACAGAACTGATTATCTACATGGTGGTCGGCTGATCATACTAGTTGTATTCATCTCCTTGGTCGTTATGACGGCCGCAGTGATCGCAGTATTTGTATTCCAGATCAATAACAATACCGGCACCAGCGACAGCGAACATGCGGGATATTATCGTCTCGGAGTATCGGTCTACAGGACCCCGGGTCCGACTACATCATCGTCAGTAACCTTGGAGAACCGGGTCCCGTAGATCTCGTCCAAGACACCCCGAACGGTTCTGCAACCACCTTTTCAGCCATTATCAACGGCGAACCACAGGACCCGTGTGACATCGACGGATTAATGGCAGTAGATAGCGGTTCCCCACCATATGACACTCACAAGGTGGGAGATAAAATGTACTTCCCAACGCCAGCCAATTCAGAGGTGACGATAATAGCACACTGCACCGACGGCACGGAATTCCCAATGTGGGCGGGAACGATTCCCCAAGGTTTATCTGAAGGGCGTTAACGGAGCAAGAAGACCCCGGACTTCAGGCCGGGATAGTCGACTCCATATGATGCTACAATTTATGGTGTTGTCTGGAGTTGGTCCGGCGTCGCCGGTATTGCAGTATTGCCGGTCTCCCATTTCATTATCTTGTTCATCTCCGGATCGTTCGTATCGTACCTGTTAAGCTTAATCTATGGCTTTTCCGGCAATGTATCGGCCATCTAGAAATGTTTATCAATAATAGCGGGTTTTATCTTATTAGCATAATGGCAATAGCTTGCCATTTAATTATCGAAGGGTGGAGTATGAGCGTTCCTATAGAAACGGGGCTGGTAATAACACTGATTATTTTACTGCTCGCGGTCGATTTCATTGTCTGGCTAACCGGGACCGTGTTCCTGCTGGGGCTGCTGGGATGGCATCCTCCCGGCTGGATGGCCAGTCCGGTCACGCACGCGATGAATACGGGGCTGGCCATAGCCGGCGGCGTGGTGGCCGTTGCGCTTCCCGTGCTGCTGGACCTGGCGATCAAGCACATCACGTGATCCGGTGGGCGATCGATTACATCATGAGCCGTAAATTTGTTTACCTGCGTCGTCTTAGCATCTCACCACCAATCGATCTATGCAGATGATCGTAGATACTAAAAACCTGGTCGCCGATATGACGCTCGAGGAAAAAGCGTCGTTGTGCTCCGGTCAGGACACCTTTCGATTGAAGGGTATCCCTCGGCTGGGGATCCCGTCCATCCTGTTGAGCGACGGCCCTCACGGCTTACGCAAGCAGGCTACAGCGGAGGACGGCCTAATTGAAGAGGGCCGGTGCCTGCCGGCTACATGTTTTCCTGCTGCATCCACCACCGCCAGTTCCTGGGATCGCAACCTGATGTTTGAGATCGGCAAGGCGCTCGCGGAGGAGTGTCTGCACGAGGAGGTTGCGGTGCTGCTGGGGCCTGGTATCAACATTAAGCGGTCGCCTCTCTGCGGCCGTAATTTCGAGTACCTCTCCGAGGACCCATACCTTGCCGGAGAGCTGGCCTCGAGCCTGATCGACGGGATGCAGACGATGGGCGTGGGCGCCTCGCTAAAGCACTTTGCAGTCAATAACCAGGAGCATAGGCGTATGACGATCAATGCTGTCGTGGACGAACGAACGCTCCGGGAGATCTACCTCTCCGGGTTTGAGCGTGCTGTAAAAACTGCCCGCCCATGGACGGTTATGTGCTCCTACAACCAAGTCAACGGCACGTTTGCCAGCGAGCACGGCCATCTGCTGGACGAGATCCTGAGGGGCGAATGGGGGTATGAAGGCGCCGTCATTTCGGACTGGGGCGCCTGTGACGACCGGGTTGAAGGACTGAGGGCGGGGCTAGATTTAGAGATGCCTTCCAGCCACGGTCTGAACGATGTTCGTATCGTGAAGGCTGTCCGGGAAGGTAAGCTGGACGAGGCCGTGCTGGATCGTACTACTCAGCGGCTGCTCGACCTGATTTTCAAAGCCGTTGAGAATAGAAAGTCCGACTACTTCTATGACAGAACCTCCCACCACGTGATCGCCCGGCAGGCTGCATCCGAGTCCATGGTATTGCTGAAGAATAATGGGCATGTCCTCCCGCTGAAAAGGGGCGTGAGGCTGGCGGTCATCGGGGCATTCGCTATTCACCCCAGGTTCCGGGGTGGGGGAAGCTCACAGGTCTACCCATGCCATCTGGAAAAAGCCTACAGCGAGCTGGCTGCCTACACTCCATCCATCACGTATGCCGAAGGGTACGGCCTGGCGACGGATGAGCCCGACGAAGCTCTGATCCAACGAGCCTGCTCTGTGGCGCTCGGCGCCGACGTGGCCATCGTGTTCGCCGGACTGCCAGACCGCTACGAGTCGGAGGGCCTCGACCGGGAACACCTCCGTCTGCCCACGAGCCACGACGAGCTAATCCGCCGTGTCACAGCGGCTAACTCCAACACGGTTATAGTCCTGTCCGGCGGCGCCCCGGTGGAGATGCCATGGATTAACGACGTGAAGGCGGTCCTGGAAGGGTACTTGGGCGGGCAGGCGGCCGGGGGCGCCACGGCCGACGTGCTATTCGGCATGGTGAACCCGTCGGGTAAGCTGGCCGAAACGTTTGCCTGCAGCCTGGAGGACTACCCATCGACAAAGTACTTTCCGGGCGGCTCCAAGACCGTGGAGTACCGGGAGGGAATCTACGTGGGATACCGCTATTTCGACCGGGCGAAGAAGAACGTCCTGTTCCCATTCGGCCACGGCCTGAGCTACACCACGTTTGAGTATTCAAACATGGAGATCAGCCGGACACGTATCCTGGACAACGAGGAGGTGATGGTCAGCATCACCGTTAAAAATGCCGGCGATATCGCTGGAGCGGAGGTGGCGCAACTCTACGTTCGCGATGTGGAGTCGACGATCTTCCGGCCTGAAAAAGAACTTAAGGGCTTTGATAAGGTATTCCTCCAGCCCGGTGAAGAGATGCGTTTGGGGTTCACATTAGACCGCCGTTCCTTCGCATATTATAATGTCGAAATTGCCGACTGGCATGTCGAGAGCGGAGCCTTCGAGATCCTGATCGGCTCCTCCAGCGCCGATATCCGGGCCCGGAAGACTGTGTGGGTAGAATCGACGGAGCCGTGCGTCCCGGTGCCGGATCTGCGTCATGAACTGCAGACATACTATGACATTCCCAATAGAGATTTCACGGTTGACGACCGGTCGTTCTGGGCGCTTTACGGCCGCGAACTGCCGCCTGACACAATGATGCCGGGCGAACTGTACACGGTCAACTCGACACTGAGCGATCTGAAGCAAAGCCTCATCGGGAAAATTTTTTATGATATGATCCGGAACAATGTCCAGAGCATCGCGCCCACGGATGAAAACGGGGAACCGCAGTCCATCATCACCGGGAAGATGATCGATGACATGCCTCTGCGCAGCCTGCCGATATTCAGCAA
>Ga0187785_10000177_pt1 | contig 24372 bp, 19 predicted proteins | sample 0815_BV2_4_20_MG_FD_132466 | JGI IMG/M metagenome (GOLD analysis project Ga0187785, IMG submission 132466) | Tropical peat soil microbial communities from peatlands in Department of Meta, Colombia - 0815_BV2_4_20_MG | ecosystem: Environmental > Terrestrial > Soil > Wetlands > Peat | place...
AAGAGCCGGCGATTGGTCGTAATGACGCGCAAGAAATTTGCGGCAAGTCCGGTGATGCCGGCCTTGGCGAGAATTGCCGAGAGCGCCTTGAGCTGCTCATCGGCGTCGAACACGGGGCTGCGCACCAGACGATTGAGATCGGCGCTGTTGGCAATGAGCGTGTCGAACTGATCGAGGTCTTTCTTGATGGAGTCGATAGCCTTGTTGTCGAGAGCGAGCTCGAACAGAGCGGTGGCGTAACGGCCAGCCATGCCGGAAATGATCGGATCTTCGCCCACGGAAACGCTCGTTGTTTACTTCGTTCGCAGCCTTGACGCCGGCGCAGAATGGCGGCGCAAACTATTGGAATCCAAGAGGGAATTCCGATCTCGGGAGACGTCGCGGAAGCCCGCGGGAACCCCCCAGAAATCGAGGGCTAGCTAACACAGCAAGGTTGGCGGTGCAACACACCGGCGTGTTCGCCGCAGGTACTGTGCGACCGACTAATTTGCATCAAAGGGTTGCCTCGCCACGCGGCCATCCACCCTATAGCGTGCACGGCGCGAGTTGACGCACCCAAAGCCCCGCCGGATTTTCAAAGCAGTGCCGAGGTCGAAAACAAAAGCCGACGCCGCCACGACGGCCAAGCTGCTGGTCGTGCTGCTCGCCTTTGCCTGGGGCCTCAACTGGGTTGCGGCGGCGGTTGCGCTACGCGAGATGTCGCCTTGGAGCCTGCGCGTTGCCGGATCCGGCATCGGCGCGGCGATGCTGTTCAGCGCGGCGATCACCACCGGCTACAAGTTGCGGGTGCCGCGTGGCGAATATGTGCATGTGATGGTAGCCGGGTTTCTCAACGTCGCCGGGTTCCAGGTTCTCTCCAGTTTCGCGCAATTGAGCGGTGCGACCACGCGCGCGATCATCATCACGTATTCGATGCCAATCTGGACAACCGTGCTGAGCTGGCTCTTCCTCGGCGAGCGACTGAACGCAGTACGCCGGATTGCCTTCGTGCTGTGCGTCGTGGGCCTCACGGTCCTGGTGTGGCCGCTATTCGCCACGGGTTTTCCGCCTTTCGTTTTCTATTCGCTTGGCTGCGCGCTGGGCTGGGCGATCGCGACCGTCTATATCAAGTGGGCCAAGGTTACGATCGAGCCTTTGGCCAATGCGGCCTGGCAATTGCTGTTTGGTCTTGTTTTTATCACCACGGGCAGCTTCATCATCGAGGGCTACCCTCATCTTTGGCCGATCCGGAACGAAACGATTCTGGCTGTGCTCTTTGTCGGGCTGTTCGGCGTAGGCCTTGCGCATTTCTTGTGGTGGTCGATCGTCGGCCGGCTGCCGGCCATCACGGCATCTCTCGGCTCGCTGCTGGTGCCGGTCATTGGTGTCAGCGCATCCGTCATCGTGCTTGGTGAGCGGCTCACCGTTCCCGACATCATCGGTTTTGCGATGATTTTCGCCGCCGCTGCCTGCGTGCTGTTGCAGCCCAACGTCCGTCATGACGAAATGCCGGAATAACAACTAGTAGAAGCTTTGTGGATCGACATCCACTTCCAGGCGCACGTTGCCGCGCGGCTTGGGTGCATCCGCGAGCCATCCGCGCAAGTACGCCGACAGATCGAAAGCGCGCGGCGCTTTCACCAGCAGCCGGAATCGATGCCGGCCGCGCACCACGGCAATCGGTGCCTCGGCGGGGCCGAGCACGCGGACCTGGTCGTGCTTCGGCGCAGCATTGGCCAACGCCCGGCCATAAGTTTCGGCGCCGTGCCGCTCATTCGCCGTGACGACTAGGCTCGCCAGCCGGCCAAATGGCGGGTAGCCTGTACGTTCCCGCTGCTCGATCTCGTTTTTGTAAAATGCCTCGCGATCGCCGGATATGAGCGCACGCATCACGGGGTGCTCGGGCTGGTGCGTCTGCAAATAGCCGATGCCGCGCCCCTCCTCGCGGCCGGCGCGGCCGACCACCTGATGCAGCAGTTGAAATGTGCGTTCGGCGGCACGCGGATCGCCGTTGCCCAGACCGAGATCGGCATCGACGATGCCAACCAGATTAAGTTTTGGGAAGTGATGACCTTTGGCGACAAGTTGCGTGCCGATGATGAGGTCAAAGCGCCCTTCCGCCACGTCATCGAGCTCCTGGCGAAGGCGTTCGATCGACTCCACCAGATCGCTCGACAGCACCAGGATGCGGGCTTGTGGAAAGAGCTCACTGGCCTCTTGCTCAAGCCGTTCGACGCCGGGACCGACTGCTGCAAAGCTGTCCGTTGCATGACAATTCGGACATTCCGCAGGCGGCGGCACGGAAAATCCGCAATGATGGCAGACCAGCCGCCGCTTGAACCGGTGGTCAACCAGCCAGGCGTCGCAATTCGGGCATTGCATGCGGAATCCGCACGCACGGCAGAGCGTCAGCGGCGCATAGCCGCGGCGATTGAGAAACAGCAAGGCCTGCTCGCCGCGGGAGAGCGACACCGCTACCGCCTCGGCGAGCCGTGGTGAGATGAAGCGACCGCGCGGCGGGCCCTCGCGGCGCATGTCGATCGTCTCGATCGATGGCAGATGCGCACCGCCAAAGCGCTCCGGCAGATGAACATGCCGATAGCGGCCGCGGCGGGCATTGACGGCCGATTCGACCGATGGCGTCGCCGAAGCAAGGATGACCGGAATTTTTGCGATCGACCCGCGCACCACCGCCATGTCGCGGGCGTGATAGTGCGCGCCATCTTCCTGCTTGTAGGCAGGGTCGTGCTCTTCATCGACAACGATGAGCCCAAGATCGGCGTAAGGCAGAAAAAGCGCCGAGCGTGCGCCGACCACAACGGACACTTCGTTTGCCGCCACGGCCGCCCAGGTTCGCGCGCGCGTGCGCGGGGAAAGCTGCGAATGCCATTCGGCTGGGCGCACTCCGAAGCGCTCGGAGAACCGGTCGAGAAACTGTGCGGTGAGCGCGATTTCCGGCATCAGGATCAAGGTTTGCCGGTGACGCCGGATATTTTCGGCTACTGCCTCGAAATAGACCTCGGTTTTGCCTGAGCCGGTGACGCCATCGAGCAGCGTGACGGTGTAGCCGCCTTGTTCAACCGTGGTCCGCAACGCATCGGCTGCGGCAAGCTGGGCGAGGGAGAACTCCGGCTTGCGAAAATCAGGATCCGGCTGCGAAGCCACCGGTTCAGGCGGCAGTACGAATGTTTCGAGCGTGCCTTCGTCGATCAGCCCGTCAATAACACCGGGGCTGACACCCGCTTCCTTCGAAGCCTCGCCCTTGGAACGGGTGAGACCATCGGCGAAAAGCTTGAGGACGCGTGTCCGCGCGGCCGTCATGCGTAGCGGCGCGCGCCCGGAGAGCCGCACGCCAACACGCTCGCGACCCGGGCCGAGGTGTTCGCCCATGCGCAATGTCATGCGCAGAACCATGCCCCGCGACGCGAGCGTATAGCCCGACACCCAATCGACGAAGTGGCGGAGCTCGGGTCTTAGGGGCGGAACGTCGAGTTTCTCGTCGACGTCCTTCAAACGGTTATGAAGGCGCGGATTTGGATGGGGATTGTCGGCCCACACCACGCCCATGCATTCGCGCGCGCCCAGTGGCACAGCCACCAGATCACCCGGCGTGAGCTCAAGCCCCACCGGTACCCGGTAGGAATAGGTTTGGTCCAGCGCCACCGGCACCAGAATATCGACAACCCGCGCGGTCATGGCTCTGGTCTGGCCGATTCCGGGCGCTTAAGGAAGAGTGAAGAAAGCAGTGCCAGTCTCTCCGCATGGGCGACTTCCAGGCCAGTCCCGACGTTACCGCCGAAATCACCCGCTGGGTGAGTTATCTCGGCAGAGAGCGGCGCATGTCGCCGAAAACGCTGGAATCCTACCGGCGTGACGTCATGCAATTTCTTGAGTTTCTGACCAGCCATCTCGCCGGCACGCCAACGCTCAAGCAATTGGCAAAACTCACGCCGGCCGATGTACGCGCCTTCATGGCGGCAAGGCGGAGCGACGGGATCGGCAACCGTTCGCTGATGCGTTCGCTTGCCGGCGCTCGTTCGTTCGCACGATTTCTCGAGCGCAATGGCAAGGGCAAGGTTGCGGCGCTTAACGCTGTGCGTCTGGCAAAATTGCCCAAGACCTTGCCGAAGCCGCTGGCGATCCCTGCCGCGCGGCAAATTACCAGCAGTGAGTTGTCCGAGGGTGAAACGAGCGAGCCGTGGATCAGCGCGCGCGACACTGCAGTCCTTGCTTTGCTGTATGGCTCCGGCCTGCGCGTCTCGGAGGCGCTTAGCCTGCGGCAGAAAGACTGCTCCGACGCGACCGATGCACTCACTATCACCGGAAAGGGCAACAAGACCCGCATGGTGCCGCTGCTGCCGCAGGTCGCAAAGGCGATCGCCGATTATGTCGCGCTCTGCCCGTTCGAGATTCCGCCGAATGGGCCGTTGTTCGTCGGCGCACGCGGGGGGCCGCTCTCGCCTCGCATCGTCCAGCTGGCAATGGCGAGGCTGCGTGGCGCGCTCGGCCTGCCCGACACGGCGACGCCGCACGCGCTGCGTCACTCCTTTGCAACTCATCTTCTGGCGCGCGGGGGCGACCTGCGTTCTATCCAGGAACTGCTCGGCCACGCGTCACTGTCGACGACCCAAATCTACACGGCCGTTGATGCCGAACGGTTGCTGGAAGTTTACACAAGCGCGCATCCCCGTGCGCGATAATATCCCGCGCAGGCTATCTGTCGCCTCTTGCGCTCTTGCGTGCTCTGCTATCATTGTCGCCCACGGATCAACGGGAGGGGCCAATGAGCGCACACGAAAATCTCGAGCATGCCGAGCACGCCGAGCACGCGTCGCACTCCAACAAGAACATCGCGCTGTTAATTGCCATAATGGCGTTGTTCCTCGCGTTTTCGGAGACACTTGGCAAGAGTGCGCAGACGGCCGCAATTGCCGACAATATCAAGGCCTCCGACACCTGGAATTTTTTCCAGGCCAAAACCGTCCGGCAGACTACTTTGCGCACCGCGGCTGACGGATTTGCGGCGCAGTTGCCGGCGGTCACCAATGACGCGGCCAAAGCCGCCATGACCAAGCAGATCGAGGCCTGGCGGAGCACAGTCGCCAGATACGACTCGGATCCGAAGGAAAACGACGGCCGTAAGGAGCTCAAGGCCCAGGCCGAACATCTGGAGCACGAGCGCGACACCTGGCTCGCGCGCTATCACCAGTACGAATTCGCTTCAGCCGCGTTCCAGATCGGCATCGTGCTTGCCTCCGCAGTCATCATCACCGGAATTCCGGCCCTGGGCTGGCTATCGGGACTCGTCGGGCTGTTCGGCCTCGGCTTCATGGCGCTCGGCCTCTGGGCCCCACATGTGGTCCATTTAGGCTGACGCAGAACGGATCAAGCCGCGCGATTGCGGTAGGAGCGGCGCAGACGCATGAGCCGGCGAAAAGCGCGCGCGGCCCGTTCCGGCCTGAACAGCCAGATAATTTTCCGGATCCGTGCACGAATTGGCTCGGTTTGTACGCGCGCCCAGTCGCGCGCCCACAAGAACCAGTCATACATTCGCCGGAACCAGGCAATCTGCAGCAGCTTTTCGCGCGTCACATCAAACACGAAGGCGGTGACGCCAAGGCCGACGAGTTTTGCCAGAATCAGCACGACAACCGCGCCGATCCAATTGCGCGTGGCGAGGAAATAGACTTCGAGAAATTTCAACGGCAGCAATACCAGAACCGGAATGATGAACACAAAGAGCGCCGCGTAGGGCGGCAGCTTTTCGAGCAATCGGCCAATGCTGACCTTTAGCCGACCCCAGGGGATGACGTTGACGACGCGCGCGACGATGGGTTCGAGGTGGTCCCAGAGCCACGCTTCCAGCAGAAGCAGCAGCGCAAGAATGACCCAGAATGGTCGGAAAATATTGCGACGCATGTCTTATAAATAGTAACGCCGCGGCGCCCTGCAAAATAGGCCGATGTCCATTCGCCGCACACAAACCTTGCGGCCTATTCTGTGCAGCTTATCAATGGGCTGGGAGGGTCGCCCCGCATCGCGGCGAAAAATGTGGTGGTGCATTATGACCGCACCCGTCCACCGTCAACATTCAGGGTCTGTCCGGTCATAAATGCTGCATCATCGCTGGTCAGGAAAGAAACAGCACCAACCAGATCCTCGGGCACTTCCACGCGCTTGATTGCCTGCATTTGTGCGACCGCAACAAATTCATCGTCCATGGTTTTGAAGCCCGGACGCGGCGCCCGCACTAAAGTGCCGGGAGATCGCGTGAGCCCCGGCGCGATTGCGTTGACGGTGATGCCGTCCGGAGCGAGATCCGTGGCGAGCGCACGGGTAAATCCGACGATGCCGCCCTTGCTCGCGACGTAATGGGTAAATCCGGTCACCACCGAGCCAAGCGTACTCGACGCCATGTTGACCACGCGCCCCCACTTGCGTGCGCGCATGCCCGGCACGAATGCCGCCGTCACCAAGAAAGTACCGTCGAGATTGATCGACAGAACCTGACGCCAGTCGGCGAAGCTCATTTCCGGGAAATTTTTCTGCGGAAAGACGCCGGCGCAATTCACCACAATATCCACGTGGCTGAATTTTCCCTGCACCTGCTTCGTCATGGCGTTAACGGCCGCTTTCGATGACACGTCGCAATTCACGGCGAGCGCCTGACGGCCGGCAGCCTCAACCAGCTTCACAGTGTCCTTGCCGTCGGCGAGGTCGACAATTGCCACGTGCACGCCGTCCTCAGCCAGCCGCTTCGCAAAGGCCTGGCCAATGCCGCTGGCGCCGCCGGTGATAACGGCGACCTTATCTTTGTGGCCTCTGGCCATGTCATTTTCTCCAAAAGTTACGCGGTGCCGCAAACTCTTGCTGTCACCCCTGGGCTTGACCCGGGGGTCCATGAGCTGTCGTCATGAGCAATGAGCTTACCGCCGTTGCAAGACGCACGTCATCATGGATTGCCGGGTCAAGCCCGGCAATGACGACGCTGGGTTGCACTGTCCTCACATATGAATCGCGCGCTTGGCCACCGCCATGGCAGCTTCCTTTACCGCCTCCGGCAGCGTCGGATGCGCGTGACAGGTGCGGGCGATGTCTTCCGCCGATGCGCCGAATTCCATCGCGATAACGGCCTCGGCGATCATGTTGCCGGCGTCGGCGCAGATCAGGTGCACACCGAGCACGCGGTCGGTTTTTGCGTCGGCGAGAATTTTCACGAAGCCGTCGGTCGTCAAGTTGACCTTGGCCCGCCCATTTGCCGTGAATGGAAACTTGCCGACATTATATGCGACCCCGGCCGCCTTAAGGTCTTCCTCGGATTTTCCGACGGTCGCAATCTCGGGGTATGTGTAGACCACGTTGGGAATAGCATCGTAGTTCACGTGTCCGGCCTGCCCAACCAGAATTTCGGCAAGCGCAACACCTTCGTCCTCGGCTTTGTGAGCCAGCATTGGCCCGGCAATCACGTCACCGATCGCCCAGATGCCGGGCACATTGGTCGCGTAATAGTGGTCAACCGCAACGCGCCCGTGTTCATCAAGCTTGACGCCAATCTCCTTCAGACCGAGGCCTTCGGTGTACGGCACCCGTCCGATTGCAACCAGAACTACGTCGGCCTCCATCGTTTCCGCCGTACCGCCCTTGGCTGGCTCGACGGTCACTTTCAGCCGTTTTCCCGATGTGTCGACCGCCGTCACTTTCGATGATAGCTTGAACGCCATGCCTTGCTTTTCGAACAGGCGTTGCGCCTGACGGCGCACTTCGCCGTCCATGCCTGGCAGCGCGCCATCGAGAAACTCGACGACCGTGACTTGCGCGCCAAGCCGCCGCCACACTGATCCAAGTTCGAGGCCGATCACGCCGGCGCCCACGACCAATAAATGCTTGGGCACTTGTGGCAATGACAGCACACCCGTGGACGAAACAATACGTTTCTCGTCGATATCAATGCCTTTGAGACGCGCCACGTCGGAGCCGGTTGCGATGACGATTGATTTAGCCTCGAGTGTTTGCGTCTTGCCGCCTTCGTCTTTCACTTCGACCTTGCCGGGCGCGACAATGCGGGCATCGCCAATAAATCCGTCGATTTTGTTCTTCTTGAACAGGAAATCGACGCCCCTGACATTGCCGTCGACGCCCTGATCCTTGAACGCCATCATCGCCTTGAGATCGAGCCTGGGCGCCGAAACACCGATACCCATTTTTTCGAACGTGTGTCCCGCCTCCTCGAACAGCTCGGAGGCATGCAGCAACGCCTTCGACGGAATACAGCCGATGTTCAGACAGGTGCCGCCGTAAGTGGCACGCTTCTCGACGACCGCCGTTTTCAGGCCAAGTTGCGCGGCCCGGATCGCGCAGACATACCCGCCGGGGCCGGTACCGATGACAATGAGATCGTAACCCATCCGCCTATAAATCCAGCACGACGCGCGCCGGATCCTCCAACCCCTCCTTCACGCGCACCAGGAAGGTCACCGCCTCCCGGCCATCGACGATACGGTGATCATAGGAGAGCGCGAGGTACATCATCGGACGTGCCTCAATCTTGCCGGCGGCCACCACAGGGCGTTCCTGGATCTTGTGCATGCCAAGAATGCCGGACTGCGGGGCGTTGAGAATCGGCGTCGACATCAGCGACCCGTAGACACCCCCGTTGGTTATCGTAAAAGTGCCGCCTTGCATTTCCTCAATCCTGAGCGTGCCCTCGCGCGCGCGACGGCCAAGATCAGAAATGGTCTTCTCAATCTCCGCCAGCGACATCAATTGCGCGTCCCGCACGACCGGCACAACCAGACCTTTCTCGGTGCCGACCGCAATGCCGATGTGATAATAATTCTTGTAGACGATATCGGTGCCATCAATCTCCGCGTTGACCGCGGGAATCTCCTTGAGCGCCTGGATGCAGGCGCGCACAAAAAAGCCCATGAAGCCCAGCTTCACCCCGTGCTTCTTTTCAAACAGATCCTTGTACTGATTGCGCATATGCATCACTGCGCTCATGTCGACCTCGTTAAAGGTCGTGAGCATGGCGGCGGTGTTCTGCGCGTCTTTGAGGCGGCGAGCGATGGTCTGGCGCAGACGCGTCATGTGGACACGTTCTTCGCGAGCGGCATCGTCGGCGGGCGAAGGCGCACGCATCTGCACCGGCGCCGACACCGGAGTCGGCGCCGCTGCAGCGCGTTCAATTGCTGCGATCATGTCACCCTTGGTGACCTGTCCGTGCATGCCCGTGCCACTGACCTTTGACGGGTCGACGCCACTTTCCGCCGCCATCCTGCGCACCGATGGCGGCATCGGCATTTCGGCAGGCTTTGTGGGAGCGGCGGGTAACGGTTTTTGCGCCTCGGCGACCTTTGGCGTCGGTGCGGCCTTGGCTGCCGCGCCTGCGCCCTCCTTGATCTGACCGAGCAACGCACCGACGGCGACCGTGTCGCCGTTTTTCGCCGCAATACCGGAAAGCACCCCGGCAGCCGGCGCGGGGACTTCCAGCGTGACCTTGTCGGTCTCAAGCTCGACCAGAGGCTCATCCACCGCGACCGCTTCGCCGGGCTGCTTGAACCATTTGCCAACCGTGGCTTCGGTTACAGATTCGCCGAGGGTGGGCACGCGGATATCAGCCATGACTTCTTCCCTTTGACGTCATGGCCGGGAACGGCATGACGCAATGCAAACTTATCCAAGTGCCTCGTCGACGAATTGCTTGAGCTGCATCAGATGTTTCGACATTTGACCAACGGCCGTCGATGCCGAGGCAGGACGCCCTGCATATCGCACAGTGCGGCTTTTCGCACTGATCTGATTGAGAATCCATTGCAGGAAGGTATCGACGAAAAACCAGGCGCCCATGTTACGCGGCTCTTCCTGACACCAGACCATCTCCGCCTGCTTGAAGCGCGAGAGCTCGGTGACCAAAGCCTTGGTCGGAAACGGATAGAGCTGCTCAAGCCGCAGGAGATAAATGTCGTCAATGCCGCGTTTCTCTCGTTCGTCGTGGAGATCGAAATACACCTTGCCCGAACACATGATGACACGACGTATCTTGTCGTCGGCTGCCAGTTTTATTTTCTCGTTCGGCAACAGCTGGGCGTCGTCCCACAGAAGCCGATGAAACGAGGTGCCGGCCGCCATCTCGTCGAGACGCGATACCGCGCGCTTGTGGCGCAGCAACGATTTCGGCGTCATCAGGATAAGCGGCTTGCGGATCTCGCGTCTGAGTTGCCGGCGCAGAATGTGGAAGTAGTTGGCAGGGGTCGTGCAGTTCGCGACCTGCATGTTGTCTTCGGCACACATCTGCAAGAAGCGCTCAAGCCGCGCCGATGAGTGCTCCGGCCCCTGCCCTTCATAGCCATGCGGCAGCAGGCAGACGAGGCCTGACATGCGCAGCCATTTGCGTTCGCCGGATGAAATGAACTGGTCAAAAACCACCTGCGCGCCATTGGCGAAGTCGCCAAACTGCGCCTCCCACAGCGTCAAAGTGGTCGGCTCGGCAGCGGAATAGCCGTACTCGAATCCAAGGACGGCCTCCTCGGACAGCATCGAATTGAGCACTTCGTAGCGCGCCTGCCCTTCGTCGAGATGGTTGAACGGGGTGTACCGTTCCCCGGTGTTCTGGTCGAACAGCACCGAATGCCGTTGCGAGAAGGTCCCGCGCTCGCTGTCCTGGCCCGACAGGCGAACTCCGTTTCCTTCCTTGAGCAACGAGCAGAATGCCAGAGCCTCTGCGGTCGCCCAGTCGATCCCCTCGCCGCTTTCGACCGCCTTGGCACGGTTTTCAAGGAAGCGCTGGATCGTTCGGTGAATCGTAAAGCCTTGTGGAACGGTGGTGATCTTCTTGCCGATATCTCGCAACACGGCGGCATCGACGCCGGTATTGCCCCGGCGCGGATCGTCCGCATCACGTGCGGCCTTCAGCCCTGACCAGCGACCGTCAAGCCAGTCAGCCTTGTTTGGCTTGTAGCCCTGGCCGGCTTCGAATTCGGCATCGAGGCGCGTGCGCCAGTCGGCCTTCATCTTTTCAACTTCGCCTTCGGTGACGACGCTCTCGCCGATCAACTTTTTGGCGTAGATCTCGAGCGTGCTGGGGTGCGCGCGGATCTTCTTGTACATCAGCGGCTGGGTGAATGACGGCTCGTCGCCTTCGTTGTGGCCGAAACGCCGATAGCAAAACATGTCGATGACCACAGGCCGCTGGAATTGTTGCCGGTATTCGGTCGCCACTTTGGCAGCAAACACCACTGCCTCCGGGTCGTCGCCATTGACGTGGAAGATCAGCGCCTCGATCATCTTGGCGACATCGGACGGATACGGCGAAGACCGCGAATAGCGCGGATACGTTGTGAAGCCGATCTGGTTGTTCACAATGAAGTGCAGAGATCCGCCGGTGCGATAGCCCTTCAAGTCGGACAGACCAAAACATTCCGCCACGACACCCTGGCCGGCAAAGGCAGCGTCACCGTGAATAAGCAGCGGCATCACCACGCGCCGGTCATCCGGTTTGACGTGGTGCTGGTCTTGCTTGGCTCGCACTTTGCCCAGCGTGACAGGATCAACAATTTCCAGATGCGACGGATTTGCGGTCAGCGATAAATGCACTTTGTTATTGTCGAACTCGCGGTCTGATGAGGCGCCGAGGTGATATTTCACGTCACCGGAGCCTTCGATTTCATCCGGCGTCGCCGAGCCGCCCTTGAATTCGTGAAAGAGCGCGCGATGCGGTTTGCCCATCACCTGGGTCAAGACATTCAGGCGGCCGCGATGCGACATGCCGAGACAGATTTCCTTCACGCCAAGATTGCCGCCGCGCTTGATGATTTGCTCAAGTGCGGGAATCAGCGCCTCGGCGCCATCGAGACCGAAACGTTTCGTACCGGTGTATTTGACGTCGAGGAATTTCTCGAAGCCCTCGGCTTCCACAAGCTTGTTGAGGATCGCGCGTTTGCCTTCGCGCGTGAAATTAATCTCCTTGTCGCGTCCTTCGATACGTTCCTGAATCCAGCTTTTCAGCGCGGCATTGGAAATATGCATGAACTCGACGCCAAGCGTCTGACAGTAAGTGCGGCGCAGGATGGCGACAATCTCGCGCATCGACGCGAATTCGAGGCCGAGGACCTTGTCGAGATAAATCTTGCGGTCAAGGTCGGCGTCAGTAAAACCATACGAGCGCGGATCGAGCTCTTCCTCGTTTTTCTCCGGTTCGAGATCGAGCGGATCGAGCTTGGCGTGGAAATGGCCGCGAATGCGATAGGCGCGAATGAGCATGAGCGCGTGAATGGAATCGCGCGTTGCCTGCATCACGTCGGCGGAAGAAATCTCCACGCCTTTGGCCTGAGCGGTGGCGGCAATTTTTTCGCCAATCTTCTTTTCGGACTCGGCCCATTGGCCATCGAGAGCCGCCACCAGATCGCCGTTCGGACGGGACGGCCAGTTCGGGGTTGCCCAAGAGGCCCCGCGCGCGCTTTTGACGACGTCTGATTTCTCGTCCTTCAGGCTCTGGAAAAAGGTGCGCCACTCGCCGTCCAGCGCTGCGGGGTCGGCCTCGTATTTGGCGTAGAGGTTTTCGATATAGGCGGCATTTCCGCCATACAGGAACGAAGTGCGGGCGAAGATGGCGTTGGCGTCCTGGCGGGACATGATGATCTACCTTTGCGCGGCCTGAAAACCCGCGCTTCGCCGCAGCGCAAAGCCCGGAAGGCCGGCCGCAACGTCGATTTGGCTGTTTTAGCTCTATTTATGACGTCTGTAAGTCTACGAAAGGCCTAAGGACTGAATCATGACTTCAGTACTTCCACCAGCGTTTTCCCGATTCTGGCGGGGGATGGTGATACCTTGATTCCGGCCGATTCCATTGCCGCAATTTTGGACTCCGCGTCGCCCTTCCCGCCGGAAATAATCGCACCCGCATGACCCATGCGTCGGCCGGGCGGTGCGGTACGGCCGGCAATAAAGCCAACCATTGGTTTCTTGCGGCCGCGCTTGGCCTCATCCTTGAGGAATTGTGCGGCGTCTTCTTCCGCCGACCCACCAATCTCCCCAATCATGACGATCGACTCGGTCTTCGGATCGGCCAGGAACATCTCCAGTACCGCAATAAATTCGGTACCCTTGACCGGATCGCCGCCAATACCGACCGCCGTTGTCTGGCCTAGATTTTCGCGGCTGGTCTGGAACACCGCCTCGTAGGTGAGCGTGCCCGAGCGCGACACGATGCCGACCTTGCCGGGCTTGAAGATATTGCCGGGCATGATGCCGATCTTGCACTCGCCCGCCGTCATCACGCCCGGGCAATTCGGGCCGATCAGCCGCGATTTCGATCCCGAAAGCGAGCGTTTGACCTTGACCATGTCCATCACCGGGATGCCCTCGGTGATGCAAACGATGAGTGGAATCTCGGCTTGAATCGCTTCGCAGATGGCGTCGCCGGCGCCAGCCGGCGGCACGTAGATGACGCTGGCATTACAGCCGGTTTTTTCCTTGGCTTCCGCGACTGTATCGAACACCGGCAAATCGAGATGGATCGAGCCCCCTTTGCCGGGTGACGTGCCGCCTACCATTTTGGTGCCATAGGCAATCGCCGCCTGCGAATGGAAAGTGCCGTTCTTGCCAGTGAAGCCTTGACAGATGACTTTGGTGTTCTTGTCGATGAGGACAGCCATTATGCGGCCCCCTTCACGGCTTTGACAATTTTTTGCGCGGCATCGTCGAGATCGTCGCCCGATGTCACGTTGAGCTTGGACTCCCTGATGATCTTCTTGCCGAGATCGACGTTGGTCCCTTCGAGGCGCACCACCAGAGGCACCTTCAAACCTACTTCCTTCACCGCGGCGACCACGCCTTCGGCGATCACGTCGCATTTCATGATGCCGCCAAAAATATTGACAAGGATGCCCTTCACGTTCGGATCAGACGTGATGATCTTGAACGCCGCAGTCACCTTCTCCTTTGTCGCGCTCCCGCCAACGTCGAGAAAGTTGGCCGGCGCCATGCCGTAAAGCTTGATGATGTCCATGGTTGCCATGGCAAGACCCGCGCCGTTGACCATGCAGCCGATCGAACCATCAAGTGCGATATAGTTGAGATCGTATTTCGAGGCCTCGATTTCCTTTTCGTCTTCTTCGGTCAAGTCGCGTAGCGCGACAATGTCGGGATGGCGGTAAAGCGCATTGCCATCAAAGCCGACCTTGGCATCGAGACAGATGATCTTTTTGTCCTGGGTCACGACCAAAGGATTGATTTCGAGCAGGCTCATGTCCTTCATGGTGAAAGCGGAATAGAGCTTGGGCAGGATCGCTTCGATCTGTTTGGCGAGATCGCCCGAGAGCTTGAGCGCCTGTGCCACGCGGCGGCCGTGATGTGGCATGATGCCAGTCGCCGGATCGACAGAAAAGGTGAGGATTTTTTCTGGCGTCTTGTGCGCGACTTCTTCGATGTCCATTCCGCCTTCGGTCGAAACGACGAAAGCAACGCGCGAGGTCTCGCGATCGATCAGCGCTGAAAGATAGAATTCGCGATCAATGGCAGAGCCTTCCTCGATATAAATCCGATTGACTTTCTTGCCATGCGGGCCGGTTTGATGCGTAACAAGCGTCAAGCCAAGAATACGCGCAGATTCCTTCTTCACATCGTCGACGGATTTCACAACTTTGACGCCACCGGCCTTGCCGCGGCCGCCGGCATGAATCTGAGCCTTCACGACCCAGACCGGACCGCCAAGTTCCTGCGCGCCCTTGATCGCTTCGTCCACGCTGAAAGCAGGAACGCCGCGCGGTACCGGCACTCCAAATTCGCGCAAGACCGCCTTCGCCTGATATTCGTGAATATTCATGACATGCTCCCGGCGGAAGGCGCCGGCTGGTTCAGCTATCGAGGTTAGGCGCGATCTTCTTGCAGGCTTCTACCAGCCCCTGCACGGCGGCCTCCGATTTCTCGAACATCGCACGCTCGGCGCCGCTGAGCTCGATCTCGACGATGCGTTCGACACCTTTGGCGCCAATTACCACCGGCACGCCGACATAAAGGTCTTTGATGCCGTACTCGCCGTTGAGCCAGGCTGCGCAAGGCAATACCCGTTTCTTGTCGAGCAGATAACTTTCCGCCATCGCAATCGCCGAAGCCGCCGGCGCATAAAATGCCGAACCGGTCTTGAGCAAATTTACGATTTCGGCGCCGCCGTTCGCTGTGCGTTTCACTATCTCATCAACGCGTGACTGCGTGGTCCAGCCCATTTTCACCAAATCGGGCACCGGAATTCCGGCAACTGCAGAATAGCGGATCAGCGGCACCATGGTGTCGCCATGCCCGCCAAGGACGAAAGCCGTGACGTCTTCCACGGAGACTTGAAATTCGTCGGCAAGGAAATAACGGAAGCGCGCCGAGTCGAGCACGCCGGCCATTCCAACCACTTTGTGCTGGGGCAGGCCGCAGCTCTTTTGCAGCGCCCAAACCATCGCGTCGAGTGGATTGGTGATGCAGATGACAAACGCATCCGGTGCATATTTCTTGATGCCGGAGCCAACCTGCCCCATGACCTTGAGATTGATGTCGAGCAGGTCGTCGCGGCTCATGCCCGGCTTGCGCGGCACCCCCGCTGTAACGATGCACACATCGGCGCCTTCAATTCCCTCGTAAGTGTTAGTGCCGCTGAATTTCGCATCGAAGTCATTGACTGGCGAGGATTCCGCGATGTCGAGGGCCTTGCCCTGCGGAATACCCTCCATGACGTCGAACATCACGACATCGCCGAGTTCTTTTAATCCGATGAGATGGGCCAGCGTGCCGCCAATCTGGCCAGCGCCGATCAACGCAATTTTGTTACGCGCCATGGTGGGGAAACTCTCGACTTGCTGCTGCCGCGGAGCACGGCCGGGTGGTGGTTAACCGGTCGGCATTGCCCCCACAAGACACGAAACAATCCTGCCCATCGTCTTGTATACATTATACCACACCAGCGCCAAGCTGGAGTCCAGCCCCATCGTTTGTATATGCGCGCAAGGCGGCAACTGCGCTCACCGCTTGCGCGGTGCCGTGTCCTGCATGATCTCGAGCTGGATTTGCTGGATTTCCGCCAGTCGTTCCCACTGACGCGTCAGGATGTGGTCGATTTTTTCGTGCAAATGCCGGATTTCAAGTTCGGCCTTCAGGTTCACCCGGTAATCGTTCTCTGATCGTAAGCGATCCTTCGCTTCCTGGCGCTTCTGACTCATCATGATGATCGGTGCCTGTATCGCGGCCAGGCACGACAGCACGAGATTGAGCAAGATAAACGGGTAAGGGTCGAAGCGCTCCTGCTCAATGATGAGTATGTTGAACGCCATCCAAATAATCAGGACCGCGCCAAATATCATGATGAACGTCCAGCTCCCGCCAAACGAAGCGAGATGATCGGACAAACGTTCCCCGAACGTGCGGTGGCCTGCGAACTCAGCCTCGATGTTCTCCGCCAGCGTTTCGTGATCGGCGAGGCTCTGGACCACATCCTGTTCAAGCTTGGTGAGTTCGCCACGCTCCTGACCGAGCAACTCGCTGACATAGCGCGACCGAAAATGGTCGAGATCCTCGCCGCAGATGTAACCCTCGCTCGGCAGGTCGGGATATTCGGTCTTGATGCGATCGATAAGGCTCGGCCGTACGACATCGAGTTGGGTGATGTCGCGCGCAGGTCTTTCCTTGTGGCAGATCACGCAAGGAAAGCGCAGGGGCCGTACGCGTTTTGGCCGGGATGTCGTCCGCAGGGCGGTATCATCGCTGGCCGCGTCAGGCTCAGTATCCACGGATTCCGGCGGGATCGATTGTTCGCCCATGTCCGGTTCCTATGTTCTAAAGTCACCCCGGCGCTATTTCGCGCGAAACAACACAGCTGGTAATGAAAAACCAGCGGCACTGACCAAGTTTGGCGGGTCAGGTTTCGATAATCTTTGCGACGTCAAATGCGGGGCCCTGCCGTGGCCCATGCGGCAGGCCGAGATAGCCCTGCGAGCGCATTTCAATCAGGCGCGAAGCCGTACGCTTGAACTCATTGGCCTCATAGCCCTCACTCGCAACGTAAAGCTCATCCGGTTGCGCTTCTGCCGATGCAAGCAATTTCACGGCATGGTCGTAGAGCGTATCGATCAGGATGATGAACCGCTTGGCCTCGTTGCGCCGGGCATAGTCCATCACCGGAATGTGGTCGAGGATAATGGTATGGAATTCATGCGCGATCTTGATGTAGTCGCTCGCTGCCAGCGGCTGCCTGCATAAATCATCGAAAGAAAAACGTGCAACACCCATCGCCGCTTTCGGGACATGCACGCTGTGGCCCTTCACCATCAGGTCGTGAGGCGCGCCGGCATAATTGCCTGCCAAGCGCCGCCATGCATCGTCGAGCGCAGTCTCGGCCTCGCTATCATCCGGCACATACCAGGTTGGTACGCCAGTCAGTTTTTCCAGCCGGAAATCGGTGCGCGCGTCCAAACGCACCACCACGCATTGGCGTTCCAGAAGCGTGATGAATGGCAAGAATAGCGCCCGATTAAGTCCATCCTTGTAGAGCTCGTTTGGCGGGAGATTTGATGTCGCTACAACGACAACGCCAAGTTCGAACAGCCGCGTAAACAAACGGCCGAGGATCATCGCGTCAGCAATGTCGGTGATATGGAATTCGTCGAAACAAAGGAGCCAGCTTTCCTGTGCAATCGCAGCCGCGGTCCGCTGAATTGGATCTTGCTCGCTCGTCTCACTGTTCCTGATGTCCTGTCGAAAAACGTGAACACGCTCGTGCACATCGGCCATGAACTCGTGAAAGTGCACGCGGCGCTTTCGAACAACTGCGCTGGTCTCGAAAAACAGGTCCATCAGCATCGTCTTGCCGCGTCCGACCTCGCCGTAAACATAGAGGCCTTTCAGCGGGGCACCCGCCTCCTCGCGTTGGCCAAACAGCCACCCAAGGGAAGATGATTTGCGCGCCAAACGGTGCTGGTCGAGCCGTCGCTCAAGCGCGGCCAATTGCCGGGCCAACGTTGCCTGGCCAGGATCGGACTCAATCTTTCCGGCGGTAACCAGCGCCGCGTAGCGGGTGCCGAATGTTTCAGACATCAGGGGCTAAGAGGAACGAATGAAAGCCGGGGACCTGGTGGCGACACCTAGGGTGAACTTCGTCGCCTGTAAATCGCCGCACGGACGAAATCGATCATATTGCGCACAAAATGTGCGGTAACACGTTGGAAGCCATGCGTTTTCGGCGCATGAGGGTCGCCGGAACATAGTTTGCGTCGAATTATTGCTGCAATGCACCATATATACAGAGGCGACGATTCGCGGCACAAACCGCAGCAACAGGAAACCGACTGGCAGGGCCGCATGATTTTGAGGAGATCCGATATGGACGAGCCTTTGCCTGACAACGGCGCGATCCGCAAATTGTGGATCAGTGAAACCGACGCCTATTGCGGCCATCTTCTCCGTCTGGATCGCGAAAGCCGGAACCGGCGTTTTTCCGGCGCGGTATCTGATGAACTCATTGTGCGGCACGCGGCCTCGGCCAGGGAATTCGGCACGGTGGTGCACGGTTTTTTCGTGGACGGCACCTTGCGCGGGGCGGCCGAGCTGCGTTCGCTGGGCTTGCCATTTGCGCGCGAAGGGGAAGCCGCTTTCAGTATCGAGCAGCCTTGGCAGAGCCATGGTGTCGGCACTGCATTGCTCGAACGCACGCTCCTGAGCGCACGTAACCGCGGCATCCAATCGCTGCATATGCACTGCCTCGTCGAGAACCTCCGCATGCAGCAGCTTGCCCGCAAGTTTGAGGCCGATCTTAAATTCGATTTCGGAAGTGTCGTCGGCGAAGTCGATCCACCACGCTTCACGGCATTGTCGCTGGTGCGCGAGGCGGTTGTGGATGCGCACGGCGTCGCCACCGCGATTCTCGACGTGCAATCGCGGCTGCTCAATCCCGCGTGAAATTAGGCACTGAGCGGATAACTCGCCTCAACAACGTACGGCCCACCGCCGACAGAGGCACGCGAGGAAAACAGCACGAAGCGTGAGACGCGAAAAGGCGAAGTGCGGAAGAAGCCTCGTGCCGAAAGATATTCGGCGACCTGCTGACTGGAAGACTCGCGGAGGCGAGCCAGCGTTACATGCGGAGTGAACTTGCGGCCCTCCGGGTCAAGACCAATACGTTGCATCAGCCGTTCGTGTTCGGCCTGCACGTCGAGCAAGGGCTGGGCCGGTGCAACACTCGCAACGACCGCGCGCGGTTTTCGGCCGCCAAAGGACGTGAGCCCGTCCATGTGCAATTCGAAAGATCCGCGTTTAACGCGTCCAAGCAGCGACGCAACCTCTTGGGCAACGTCGTCGTCAACGTCGCCAATAAAACGCAAAGTCAGGTGATAGTTTTCAGGATCGACCCAGCGCGCACCCGGCAACCCGCCACGGAGAGTCGCAAGCGCTTGCCCGACATCGGACGGAATTTCAACCCCAGTGAAGAGACGTGGCATGGCGAGACTTCCAACTACGAGCCCCGTGCGGCGCGCGCGCGGGCAATCAATTCCTCGACCCGCGGCAGAATACGTGCCACAATCGCGTCGACCCCGGCAGCATTTGGATGCAAACCGTCGCCCTGATTCAATTTGGCATCGGCGGCTACACCCTCAAGAAAGAACGGATAAAAGACAACCGGGTGAGTCGAGGCAAGCGCAGGATAAATCGCATCGAAATCGCGTACATAGTCGGGGCCCATATTGCGCGGCGCCTGCATGCCGGCCAACAAGACGGCGATATGACGGTCCTTCAGTTTGACCAGAATCGTGTTGAGCGCAGTCTTGGTGAGGTTCGGATCGAGTCCGCGCAACGCGTCGTTTGCGCCGAGTTCGAGAATAACCGCATCTGTGCCATCCGGAACTGACCAGTTGAGACGGCTCAGACCGCCGGAGGCCGTGTCGCCGGATACGCCTGCATTGGCAATCGTTGCCGTAATGCCTTTGGCTTTCAGTGCCTCCCTCAGCCTCGCCGGAAAAGCCGCATCCAGGGGCAATCCAAAACCGGCGCTGAGCGAGTCGCCAAGCACCACAACTTTGACCGGTCGTTCGGCCGCGCTCGCGCCTCCGCCCGCCACCAGCGTGCAAATGACGGCGGCCAGCACCCGTGCTGCAAGACGCTGGACCCAGGCGGGGTTCCTCCCATATGAGCGAGGTCGTGAAGTATGAGGTCCCATGAAGGCTAATTCCCAGGCGGGGCCGGTCATTGCGCTTGCCGGTGTCAATCTCTCGCTCGGGCATGGAGCGGCCCGTGTTCATATCCTCAAAGATATCGACCTGCATATAGGCAGCGGCGAGGCAATTGGCTTGGTGGGCCCATCCGGTTCCGGAAAATCAACCTTGCTGATGGTGATGGCGGGGCTGGAACGTGCGGATACGGGCACCGTAACCATAGCGGGGGAAAATCTGAGCGCCCTCAACGAGGACGCCCTGGCGCGATTCCGCGGCCGTCATATTGGAATCGTCTTCCAGTCCTTCCACCTGATCCCGACCATGACCGCGATGGAAAATGTCGCAGTCCCGCTTGAATTAAGCGGCATCGCGGACGCACATGCGCGCGCGCGCGACGAACTCGCGGCAGTCGGGCTGAGCGAGCGGCTCGATCACTACCCCGCCGAACTGTCGGGCGGCGAGCAGCAGCGCGTTGCGCTCGCCCGGGCGCTCGCGCCAAATCCGCAAATCCTGGTCGCAGACGAACCGACCGGAAACCTTGACGAGGACACCGGGAAGCAGATCATCGATCTGTTGTTTGCGGGCCATATAAAACGCAGGACAACCTTGGTGCTGGTCACCCACGATTCCGCTTTGGCCGCGCGTTGCGCACGTGTCGTGCGGTTGCGCTCGGGCCGCGTCGATGGTGTGAGCCCGCTATGAGCGTTCCGACAATTCCTGCCGGGAACGGACACTGGCTGCCGCTGCGCTTTGCCTTGCGCGAACTACGCGGCGGTTTCCGCGGCTTCTATGTGTTCCTCGCCTGCATTGCACTTGGAAGCATGGCGATTGCCGGCGTGGGTTCCCTGGCTGCAAGCCTTGCCGATGGTCTGGCGCGCGAAGGTCGCGTGATCCTCGGCGGAGACTTGGCGTTTACGCTGATCCAGCGCGAAGCCGCCGCAAATGAGCGCGAATTCCTTCTAGGTCTGGGCCAGGTATCGAGCGCGGCAACCATGCGCGCCATGGCACGCGCGGCTAACAGTCAGGCAACACTGGTCGAGATGAAGGGAGTCGATGCCGCTTATCCTCTATTCGGCCAAGTCGTGCTCGACCCACCGCAACCGCTCGCTGGCGCGCTGGCGTTACGTGACGGAGCATTCGGCGCAGTCGCGGATCCGACCCTGATGGCACGGCTTGAGCTCAAGCCGGGGGTACGGCTCACGATCGGTAATGCTAGCATTGAAATCCGCGCCACACTGGCGAGCGAGCCGGACAAGCTCGCAGGCGGCATCGGCTTCGGTCCACGTTTACTTGTCAGTGAAGACGCGCTGCGGGCAACGGGTTTGCTGCAGCCCGGGAGTCTGGTGCGCTGGCACTATCGCGTGCGCTTGCCGGCAAACAACGCCACCGACGACGCCGCGAAAGCGATAGCGACGCAGGCGCGCAAGCAACTGCCTGAAGCCGGCTGGGATATCCGCAATCGCAGCAATGCGTCGCCGCAGCTCGAGCGCAATGTGGAGCGCTTCACGCAATTTCTGACGATCGTTGGCCTAACGGCACTCTTGGTCGGCGGCGTCGGTGTCGGTAACGCGGTCAAAAGCCACCTTGATCGTCGGCGCGAGACAATTGCCACAATGAAGGCGCTCGGCGCCAGCGGGCGTCGTATTTTCGTTATCTACCTTACGCAGGTTCTTTTGCTGGCAATTATCGGCGGCACTATCGGCCTGACAATCGGCGCGATGCTGCCGTTTCTGGTTTCCGGGGTATTCGGTGCCATTATTCCATTGCCGATCGTGCCCTCTTTGCATCCCGGCGAACTTGCGTTGGCGCTGATCTATAGCCTTCTTACGTCGATTGTCTTTACGATCTGGCCGCTGGGGCGCGCCCACGACGTGCCCGTAGGTGAATTGTTTCGCGACATGGTCGCGTCGCAACCACGCCGGCCGCGCAAACGCTATGTCGCGCTGACCGCCGGTGCCTTGGCCGTGCTGGCCGCAGTAGTCGTAGTGCTCGCCTATGACCGGCGTGTCGCCGCTATATACGTCGTCACTGCCGCCGGAATATTCGTGCTGTTACGTGTCGTCGCTGCGCTGGTGATGTTTCTGGCAAGGCGCGCGCCGCGGGCCCGTACAACGGAACTGCGCATGGCGGTCGCAAATATCCACCGCCCGAGCGCACTGACGCCGACCATCGTACTCTCGCTCGGCCTTGGCATTGCGCTTCTGGTTACCGTAATCGAGATCGACGGCAACTTGCAGCGGCAATTCAGCAACGAATTGCCGGCAAAAGCACCGTCATTTTATTTCCTTGATATCCCGGCCGATCAATCGGAACGGTTCGGTAATTTCGTCCGCGCGCAGGCACCATCGGGAAGGCTGGAAGAAGTGCCAATGCTGCGTGGACGCATTATTTCGGCGGGCGGGACACCCGCCGAGAATATCAAACCGAGAGACGACGCGGCTTGGGTCCTGCAAAGCGACCGGGGCATCACTTACTCGAACGCGATCCCCGCAGGCTCGCGCCTGGTCGAAGGTAAATGGTGGAGCCCGGACTACGATGGACCCCCGCTGGTGTCTTTCGAGAAACGTATTGCCGACGGTCTTGGCCTCAAACTTGGCGATCCTGTGGTCGTGAACGTGCTCGGCCGAAATCTGACCGCGACGATTGCCAACATGCGCTTGGTCGATTGGGAGAGCCTTGGAATCAATTTCGTCATGGTGTTTTCGCCGAATTCGTTTCGCGGCGCGCCGCATACTCATCTGGCCACTCTCGCCTACCCCGGAGGTGGCGCGCCGGCGCAAGAGGCAGCCCTCATCGCCGCTGTTGCGCAAAGATTTCCCATGGTCACAGCCGTGCGTGTAAAAGACGCGCTCGATGCCATCGGCAGCATCGTCGCCAATCTGGTGCTTGCGATCCGCGGTGCAAGCGCCATCACGCTGGTCGTGGCGGCGCTGGTGCTTGGCGGCGCGCTCGCCGCCGGCCATCGCTACCGAGTCTATGACGCCGTCATCCTCAAGACGCTTGGAGCCACCCGCGGCCGACTGCTTGCCGCGTACAGTATCGAGTATCTGCTGATCGGGGCGGCGACCGCGCTCTTTGGAGTGATCAGTGGCTCGCTTGCCGCCTGGCTGATTGTCGGCGAGCTTATGCACCTGTCGTTTGCCTGGTTGCCTTTGCCGGCCCTGGCGGCGGCAGTCGCTGCAGTCGTTGTTACCGTCGGCCTCGGACTTGCCGGCACATTCCTGGCGCTTGGCCAAAAAGCAGCGCCCATACTGAGGAATCTGTAGTTTGCGACATTCCGCCACGTGCCGCAGATGTCGGCCCTGGAGCGGGCGTTTTGACTATAATACCGCTTGCCACCGGGCATTAACGATCCGCAATACTGCGAGACTATGATCAAGCCATATCTGGCGCCAAGGCTAGCCAACCACTAGATTTGGCACATGAGCGCGACGGCACCATGCCGGCGCGCGTGACGTAGCCGGCCTAAAGCCGGAACATGAGAGAGGAAACTTCGATGTCGGACTACGACCGTAACGTAGCTGCCCGCGGCTTCGGCGCCGCGCGCGCAACCGCGATCGATGCAGGCCTGCGCGCCTACATGATCCGCGTCTACAATTACATGGCCGCCGGCGTCGCTCTGACCGGCGTCGTCGCTTGGCTAACCTTTAACGCCGCCGTGGTCACCGATGCGGCAGGACGCATCACGTCGTTGACCCCCTTCGGGCAAGCCATCTTCAGCGGCCCGCTGGCGATTGTGTTGTTCCTGGGAACGCTCGGACTGGTGTTCTTCATGAGCTTCAGGATCAATACCCTGCAGCCTAGCACGGCACTCATGCTGTTCATGGTCTATGCCGGATTGCTGGGGCTCATGCTGTCGTCAGTGTTCCTGGCGTATACAGGTGCGTCGATCACCCGCACCTTCTTCATCTCGGCGGCATCGTTCGGCGCACTGAGCATCTACGGCTACACCACCCAGCGCGACCTTTCGCCGGTCGGCTCGTTCCTGACCATGGGACTTTTTGGGATCATCCTCGCGATGATCGTCAACATGTTCCTGAAAAGTACCGGGCTCGACTTCGCGATCTCGGTGATCGGCGTGCTGATCTTTGCCGGCCTGACCGCCTGGGATACCCAGCGGATCAAGGAGATGTACAGCGCCAACGATGACGGCACCATTGCCGGCCGCAAGGCGGTCATGGGCGCGCTGGCGCTCTATCTCGACTTCATCAAC
>Ga0187785_10000178_pt1 | contig 24230 bp, 15 predicted proteins | sample 0815_BV2_4_20_MG_FD_132466 | JGI IMG/M metagenome (GOLD analysis project Ga0187785, IMG submission 132466) | Tropical peat soil microbial communities from peatlands in Department of Meta, Colombia - 0815_BV2_4_20_MG | ecosystem: Environmental > Terrestrial > Soil > Wetlands > Peat | place...
ACAATTGGATAGAGAATGGGATACCGAAAGAGTGCTGGAATCAACTGCGGGGATCCTCGTTCTTGCGGGGGTTTTGCTCGGTGTCGGACTGAATAGTTTGTGGTTGATACTGGCCGCAGTTGCGGCATTGTCCCTCGTGCAGCATTCCTTGCAGGGTTGGTGTCTGCTGTTGCCGGCGATCAGGAAAATCGGGGTCCGAACGGCCGGAGAAATTCACGAAGAAAAAACGGCCCTGAGGATAGTCAGAGGCGATCTCGATGACATCCGTCCCAACCAGCAAAGTACTGTTGCGAGAGCGATCCACTGACCGGGCATCCAGCACACTTCCGTCACTGGTAACGTTGAAAAGGCGTCGGAATTTTCTGAACGGAACATGGACGTGTGGTTACGCGTTTCTGACGTCGAAAAAGAACATGCGTGAAATAACGGATCATATTATTGAACAAAATTACTAGAAACAGAGGTTATTTTATCACATCATAACGATAAATGTATTTCGTTTGCTCGCAGCGGTCTCATGTTTGAGATGCAAATGAGCATAGAAATAAAGGGTTTTCCTTTCCGGATGCCGGAGGGGGGAGGTCGTTCTTTTTTCAAGTCGGTCTGCCCGGTACTCGCGGTTCTATCAATCTACGTTTAACATTAGGGATAACACTTTAACGAATAAGCATAAATTGAATATGTTTCCTATCGAAAAACACCTGCTTTCGTCTCTCGAAAATCGACTTACGCATAACCAGTCTTGACTTTTCCGTGAAAATCAGCTATGTTAGCAATACAAAATTCGTAAATCCGTTTCTATTCGTTTTGATTCTGCATGGGATGGGTGTAACGTTGTCATGAAAACCTCCAAGTTTGTGGGGACCTTACCCACGGTTGTGCCTATTCTGCCCTTGAGGGATATGGTGGTTTTTCCGAACGTCATGATCCCGCTATTCTTGAAGGGATCTCGTGTGGTGAAACTCGCGGAATCCGTCGTGGGAGGGGACAACCTCGTGGGATTGTTTTACCAGAAGGCACGCAACCGATTGAATCTGTTGCGCGAAGAGATCTCGGCAGTTGGAACTCTCGCGCGTATTCAACAGGTGGTTCGGTTGGACAGCGGCGGCGTCAAAGCCATTGCCGACGGCATATGCCGTGTCAAGATGGTCAAACAGGTTCAGTACGAGCCTTACCTTATGGGAGAGGTAAGCCTCATCGAAGAAGAATGCGAGCCCCAGGAGCTGATGGACACTCTCGTGCGCAGCGTCGCCGCTCTGTTCAGAGTAACGTTGAGCCTCGCCAGGCCCATGAGCGACCACTCCATATCAATGATCGAACGAGCCGACGACCCGGGAAAGCTCGCGGACCTCATAGCCGTTTATCTGCCGTTGAAAGCCGATGCGAAACAGGATCTCCTGGAAATAGAAGATCCGGTCACAAGACTGAAAAAAGTTTTCCTCTATCTCCAAACGGACGTGCAGAGCCTGCAGCCGAAGATCAATGCGGCAGGCGATGCGGTCCAAGCGTCGTCAGCCACCAAGCGCCAGAGGGAATTCAACCTGCGGCAGCAAATGCGTTCCATCCAAAAGGATCTCGGGCAGGACGATCCGAACGGTTCGGAGATATCGAGTTTCCAGGAAAAAATTCGGACTTCCGGAATGTCTGATGATGCGGTGGAAGTGGCCACCCGGGAATTGCAAAGATTGGAACGCATTCCGCCCCATTCCCCGGAATACATTGTGTCCAGAACGTACCTGGAGGTGCTTACCAGCCTGCCCTGGAACGTGACAACGGAAGACAATCTCGACATTAACAGGGCCCAGAGAATCCTTAATGAGGATCATTATAACCTGGAATCCGTCAAAGACCGCATCCTGGAGTTCTTGGCTGTCCACCGTCTCAAACAAAACAATAAGGGGCCGATACTCTGCCTCGTAGGCCCTCCGGGAGTAGGCAAGACCTCCCTGGGAAGATCTATCGCACGGGCGCTCGGCAGGAAATTCATACGTGTATCCTTGGGTGGCATGCGGGATGAAGCTGAAATCAGAGGTCACCGCAGGACTTATGTCGGAGCGATGCCCGGCAGAATCATTCAAGAGCTGCGACGAGCAGGAACAAGAAATCCCGTATTCATGCTCGACGAAGTCGACAAGATTGGTCAGGACTTCCGCGGGGATCCCGCATGCGCTCTGCTGGAAGTGCTCGATCCCGAGCAGAACAGCGCATTCGGGGATCACTATTTGGATATTCCCTTCGATCTCAGCAGCATCATGTTCATCGCTACTGCGAATCAATTGGATACCATCCCTTCGCCGTTGCGCGATCGCATGGAGGTCATCCGAATACCGGGATACACGGACGAAGAAAAGGAAAAAATTGCAGAGTTATTCCTTATCCCCAAAGTATTGGACGAAAGCGGTATTCGTCAGTATCCCTTGCAATTCAAGCCCGAAGCAATTCAATTTCTGGTGAGGGCGTTTACCAGGGAGGCGGGAGTTCGCAATCTCGAGCGGGAAATAGCCTCGGTTTTCAGAAAAATAGCCCGGGAAATTACCCAGGAGCTGCCCGCGAGAACGGAAATCCTCCCTGAAACGGTTGAGGAGCTGCTCGGGCCGCCCAAATACGTTTTCGATCTGGCGGAGGAAGAGGATCAGGTCGGCGTTGCCACCGGTCTCGCCTGGACCGAACACGGCGGAGACATCATTTTCATCGAAGTCACGGGATTCAAAGGACAAAAAGACCTCACCATGACCGGGTCCCTCGGAGAGGTGATGCAAGAATCGGCGCGAGCAGCGCTGAGTTACCTGCGAAACACGTGTCATATGTTCGGCATCAACGAGACGTCATTGGCGCAGACGGATCTGCATATTCACGTGCCCGCGGGAGCGATCCCGAAAGACGGACCTTCCGCAGGAATCACGATAGCTGTAGCTTTGGCTTCATTTTTTGCCGGGATTCCTGTGCGCAGGGACATTGCAATGACCGGCGAGCTGACACTCAGAGGCAGAGTTCTGCCCATCGGCGGAGTCAAGGAGAAGCTCCTGGCAGCTCGACGTGCCGGAGTCCGCGAGGTCATTCTTCCCAAGAAAAACAGACCGAATATCCTTGACTTACCTGATTACGTGAAAGACGGAATGACAATTCACTTCATAAGCGATGTGGGAGAGGCCATTCGCATAGCGTTGTCGTCGGAGAATTGCACCTGCTTTTCCGAACACGTGGCCGAACAACCAATATTGCCACTGTTTCCCGTGCATCAGCAACAATACGCGTGCAAGACCGCGACTCCTTCCGGGGAGCGCTAACCCTACGAAGATACTTTCTTCGGCGCCAGGCGCGGACACTGCGGAAGGGCCCTACTTGAAAGCTTCCATGGCCTTTCTTGCAATCGTGTCGACTCGTTCGTTTTCTTCATGGTTATCGTGACCCCGCGTCCATTTCCATTCCACATGATGACGGCCTGCTGCCGTATCCAGGCGTTGCCACAGATCTGCATTCTTTACCGGAGTTTTTTGTGAGGTCACCCAGTTTTTTTTCTTCCAATTCTTAAGCCATTGAGTCATGCCCTTCATGAGGTACTGGGAATCCGTGGTGATAACAACTTTGCACGGGCGCTTGAGGGTTTCCAATGCCATTATGGCCGCGGTCATTTCCATGCGGTTGTTTGTAGTCTCGGCTTCTCCGCCGCTCAGGATCTTCTCCGCCGCGTTGTAACGCAAGAGCGCTGCCCAGCCTCCCGGTCCCGGGTTTCCGCTGCAAGCACCATCCGTAAATATGTGCACTATGCCGCTCATGACGAGTCTCTACTGCAAAAAAGGATTACGAGGCGCCGGGACTTCTTGGGCAAGAGCATTGCGGTCGGAAGACGGTGGATTCTTGGAACTCACGCTCGACTCGTGTCGAAGCTCCCCGCGAGCTTCAGGGGCATCCGCTGCCGCCACGTTCAGGACTCCAGACAGCACTCCGGCTACGAAATCTTGTCGGGTATCGCCTTTATGAATACTTTCCGAGTCCTCGGACCGTCGAATTCGCAAAGAAACACTCCCTGCCAGGTTCCCAGAAGGGGAGATCCCCCGGAAACGATGAGGTGGACCGAACTGCCCACCACGGCCGTCTTTATGTGAGCGTCAGAGTTGCCTTCACTGTGTGTGTACGCATCCCGATACGGAACCAGTTTTGCGAGCTTCTCCTGAATGTCTTGCACTACGGATGGATCCGCTGCCTCATTGATGGTGACCCCTGCCGTGGTATGGGGAACGTACACCACCGCTATGCCGTCCCGAATTCCGGTCTTGGAAACGGCTTCTTTCACCCGGGACGTGATGTCCACAAATTGCATTCGTGCCTGCGTCTTTACCTGTAGTGTTTCCATTCATTCACGCTCCTCACGATCATCTCCTTCAATCTTCTTCGGAGACGTCGATTCCCGCGAAAAGTGCCTCGGCAAAATCCCGAGCATTAAATTCTCGGAGGTCGTCCACCTTTTCTCCTACGCCCACGTACCGCACCGGAATCTTCAATTCGTTGGACATTCCCACGACTACTCCGCCTTTTGACGTGCCGTCGAGCTTGGTGAGCGCTATTCCCGTCACCGGTATGACTTCATTGAATGTGCGCGCCTGAAGAATCGCATTCTGTCCCATTGAAGCGTCTATGACAAGAAGCGTTTCGTGAGGAGCAGCGGGAAGCTTTTTCGCGAGCGTGCGCTTCACTTTCTTCAGCTCCTCCATGAGGGGCACCCTAGTGTGCAGCCTGCCCGCGGTGTCCACCAGAACCAGTTCCACGTCTTCTTTGAGCGCCAGTTCCATCGCTTCAAAGCTTACTGAAGACGGATCAGCCTTTTCCTTGCCCTTCACCAGGGGACATCCGATGCGTTTGGCCCAAATCTCCAACTGCTCGACAGCCGCAGCTCTGAAGGTGTCGCCCGCCACCATGAGCACTTTTCGACCGGCAGCCGTGTGGCGAGCAGCGATTTTCGCGATCGTCGTCGTTTTCCCGGAGCCGTTCACTCCCACGACCATGACCACGAAGGGTTCGGATCCATATCCCACCCGGAGGGGAGCCTCCACGTCCAGAAGCATTTCTCGTACGAGGTTTTTCAAGTGGGCCACCACAGCTTCGGGATCGTCCACTTCCCGCCTTTTAACGCGTTCCGTGACACTCTCCAAGAGCTCGTATGCTGTTTTGACGCCTATGTCCGCGGTGACAAGCACTTCCTCCAGGCGAGCAACCATCTGGTCATCCAGTTGTTTTTTGCCGAGAAATACCTTATCCAGTCTGCCGAGGAATCCCTGGCGGGTCTTTTTCAATCCTGTCTTGAGCTTGACGAGGTCCTTTTCATGATCATCGTATTTCAAAATCTCTGCTTCAGCCAGTTCAAGGGGTTCCGGCGTAGGCGAAGCCGTCTCCTCTCGGGTCTTGGCAGTAGTCTCCCGGTTCTCTTCCTCAATCTTTTCTCTCTTGAACAAGCGGCTGAAAAAGCCGCTCTTTTTTGTTTCACTCATTTTTCATTTCTCACTTGCATGCCTGATTCTCACAGCCTGCTCTCTTGTCAGGAGTTGGTGATACGTGCATAAAAAAGATTGAATATGGCCTTGTCGGACTTCCATGCCGCCGGATTGTGTCCGAGTGTCTCCCGCTCGTAGTTGTCAGTAATCCCGGCCACCCACAGCCCTTTCGCTGCAGTCCCCGCTTTCGCGAGTTCAACAGGGTCGCGGCAGCGGTATGCCATGGTCCGGTCACTTCACATCCGGCATTCCTGCCAGCCGGAAATTTTCGCACGTGAGACACAGGTGCCTCAGCCCAGAACAGTAACACAGGTTGCCGTTGTGCAACTATTTTGGCGATTCGGACACTGAGTGTAGCAATTGACGGTTCCGCGGTCAAAGAAATTAATTTAATGTAATTTCTAGAAAATCGATTGATCTTATTGTTATTTAAGTGTTATAATCTCTTCAATGACACAGAGGAGGTGAGCCCGTGCTCTGGAAATTCCGGAAATCCACCATAACCATCCCGTCAGAATTGCACGACAAGATGCGAAAGTGTTGCCCGCCGCTGGATGAAGTCCAGAGCGAGGTGATCAGAGTCCGGCGAGTGCAGAAAAAGGAACGCAAGGCAGCAAAAAACAATCCGGACAATCCGGTTAAATACCGAGTCTAGGTGAGTCGGAGCAGTCCCGAAATCCTTGTACGCCGCGAACGCTGTTCCGGAAACGATCCCATTCACTGGCTCATGACAAAGATTCTAACTCGAGCACAGATCGCAGCACCGGCAATCGTCCTGCTGATGTTCTCTGTATCGGCTTCCGCGGACCTCTCTCCCGCTGTGTCCTATTCTCACGCGATAAACTCGCTGGAGAGACTGGAGACCAATCCTGCAACGTTGAGAGGGGAATGGTCGCAGGCCATCCAATGCCTTCTCAAAAATCCCAGGATCGACAGGAATCCGGCGATTGCATGCAGAGCGATGTTCCGTGCCGGCACGTCATCTCTTGCATTGTATCGTCGCCACGGTAACACGGAAGACCTGGATGCTGCCATCCGATATCTCAGCACTTTCACCAAAATTCATCGAAACGGCCCTTATTTCATCCGCGGGCTCAAGGCGCTCAAAGAAGCAGACTCCCTCAAAAGAAAAACACTTCAACCGGTGCCTCATCAGCCGCGTTTGAGCTGTGCGCCCCATCCCTTCGAGAATGCCGGTCTGTCTGAAGAGCCGGTTTCGGCTGCAAAGAAGCTTCCATCTCCGCACCATATCAGGACGGAAAAAAAGTCCGCTGCTTCGGCAACCGGCCAAGGCACATGGAATCGACCCGCTTACAAGTACACGGGCAACCCGTTTTGGATGGAGGCAACCGGCGGCGCGGCCGGGATCGGGGCTTTGGAGGTGTTGCCAAACAGGGGGCCCTCCTCTCGGACCCTTCCGGCTCAGGCCGCCACGGCGATTTCCGAAACCAATACATCCGCGCCTGAGAATCTGCCACCCCCGGTCCAGGAAACTCCCCGTTCGCCTGCTGTTGAGCCGCCGACTCCCATAAAACCGGGCGAACCGGCATCAACTCAAATGCCGCAGAAAATAGCGTCTCTAGGTCCCAGTACGGCACCCGGGCACGCATCCGAGAAGAAACCGGAGATTGCCGGGAAAGGGTTCGTCGTGGTTCTCGATCCCGGACATGGCGGCAGAGATCCCGGCGCAGTATCCCGGGACGGCAGTCTGAAGGAAAAAGACTTGACTCTGGAGGTTGCGAAACAGGTGAAGGTAATTCTGGAGAGGAAACATCCCGGAATCACGGTGGAGTTTACGCGCTCGGAAGACACGTTCATGACCCTCGAAGAGAGAACCGCTGCGGCCAATTCGCTCAACGCGGATCTTTTTCTGTCGATTCACTGCAATTCCGACACTGATTCCAGCTCTACGGGAATGGAAACCTATTACCTGAGCAAGGCAAGTTCTCGAAAAGCCATGAGAGTCGCGGCCAGGGAAAACAGCGTGTCACTGGCCAAAATGAGCGATCTTCAAGCAACCCTTCTGGATCTCATGGTGACCTCAAAAAAGACGGAGTCAGAGAAGCTGGCCACAGCAGTGAACAACGCCCTGGAAGAGGTTGTCCCCAGGGGGCGTCACAGAGGGATCAAGCAGGCGCCGTTCTATGTCCTTGTGGGCGCGAAAATGCCGGCGATTCTCGTGGAATTCGCGTTCATCAGCAATAAGGCCGAGAGCAAAAAACTCCACAGCCCGGAATACCTGCACGTTATCGCTGAAGGTCTTGCAAATGGTGCGCACGCCTATCTCCTGGAATTGGGCGACAAGGGATGATGCCCGAGCCCGAAACGACAGGCCGCAAGTCTTTCCCACCAGCCTCCCGCCAAAACGCGACATGTAATCAACGACGTATCCATACGTTTTCCCATCGCCGACAAAGATGTTATTGTGTTGTCGCTTATTCTCTCGGAGTCACAATTCACGTTGGGAGCGACGACAGATTTCCATGCAGATTCGTGAGTTCATTATTCCCGAAAACGTGAATCCCGACAGGGCGGACCGCATCCTTGCCGCTCACCTGCCAGGGGAATATTCCCGGTCCGCTCTGGCGCGGCTCATGCGCAAGGGGCTTGTGACGCTGCGTGACAGGTCCGTGCGGCCGTCAACAATTCTCAGTCCCGGGGACAAGGTGGAGTTGCTCCCCGAAGACAGAGGAACCGGCCGGGCGAGAATGGAACCCGAGGTCCCGGATTTCATCGTCGTCATGGAAGATCATGACCTCATCGTGGTGGACAAGCCTGCCGGCATCGTGGTGCATCCCGGAGCGGGACGTGTCTCCGGCACGCTTATGGATGAGATTGTGGCTACGAGGCCTGAAATGATGGGAGTCGGTGAGCAGGGCAGGTGGGGGGTGGTGCACCGGCTGGATCGGGACACGTCAGGGGTCATGGTCCTCGCGAAGAGCTCGCGTGCTTACGAATCTCTTGCCCGGCAATTCCAGGAACATTCGGTCCATAGAGTGTATCTCGCGCTCGTGAGGGCGGAGCCCCGGAATGATGAGGGAATGGTGGATGCTCCGCTGGGGAGGCACTCCAAGGACCGCAAGCGGATGTCCACCCGAACGAGCAAACCTCGACGTGCGGTAACACGTTGGAGAGTCATCGAGCGTCTGCAGGGAATCACTCTGCTGGAAATCACGCCCGAAACCGGGAGAACGCACCAGATCAGAGTGCACCTGGCTTCTGTGGGGATGCCCGTTGCAGGAGATCAGGTTTACGGGAAAATGCGCGACAAAGGAGTCCTGTTCAATCCCGAGCGAGGGCGGGCTCTTGCAACCCTGAAACGCCAGGCATTGCACGCGGCCGTCCTGGGATTCAGTCATCCCGGCTCTTCCCGGTATGTCGAGTTCTCGTCTCCAATCCCGAAGGATATGGGAAAGCTCGTAGAAGCGTTCAGGAGCGATAGGAATTCTCAAAGGTGATGTCGGTTCGGATACGCGACAAGATTCAACATTGTCATTTCGAGGGCGAAGCCCGAAGCAATTTCCAATTAACCCAAACCGAGATTCCTTCGTCGTTTCACTCCTCGCAATGACATGATGGGATCGGCTGAATGTGGGCCAAAATGATGAGAAAATCGGACACAATTTTCAAGAACTACTCTAGCGTGCTGTCCCACAAGTAACTTACGTAACCGGCCATCTGGGGCTGTCCCGAAGTTTTCATCGGGCAAAGGAAGCCGGTCTTGTCATTGCGAGCGAAGCGAAGCAATCTCGCGTAGTTGCCGAATAAGGGCTGGAGATTGCTTCGTCGCGTCGCTCCTCGCAATGACACTGATTCGCGTCCCGACCAAGTCGGTGATTTGAAAGCTATTTGCGGGACGCAACTTTAGATGCATTCCCAATGCGCAGCACTATGGCTCATGAAGAGGATTGGGGGAAAACTCCTTGCCAAGAGTTTTCCCCGCGTCTGGTACTAGAGCTTTTCAGCGATAAGCTCGGCGAGATCGATAACTCTGAGTTGATCGGCTTTGCCCATGACGTTGCACGAGTCTTCGAGCATGGTGATGCAGTACGGGCAGGAGGTCACGAGAGTGCCTGCTCCTGCGTCCACCGCCTCGGTTATGCGGAGTTCGGCGAATCGTTCGCCCGCTTTGGTTTCCATCCAGACCCTGCCGCCGCCGCCGCCGCAGCAGACGCTGTTCTTCTTGTTCCGCGCCAACTCTTTCACTTCCGCTCCGGGAATGGCGGCTATAAGCTCGCGAGGCGGATCGTATATGTCGTTGTGGCGTCCGAGGTAGCACGGGTCGTGCATTGCCACGGCTCCTGCGGGATCGCCCGTGAGCTTGAGTTTCCCCTCAGCAAGGGCTTGTCCGAGAATCTCGGTATAATGGAATACCTCGAATTCCCCTCCCAACTCGGGGTATTCGTTCTTAAAGGTGTAAAGGCAATGGGGTGAGGTGACGATGATTTTCTTGACGCCTTTGCTTTTGTAGAGAGCTATATTGGACTGTGCGAGCTTCTGAAACAATTCCTCGTCGCCGATCTTCCGTATGGACTCTCCACAGCAGCTTTCTTCATCGCCAATGATGCCGAAGCTTACGCCCGCGGCCTTCAGGCTTTTTGCCACGGAACGGGCAATTTTCTGGCTCCGGACGTCGTAGCACGAGGTGCAACATACAGACAGGAAGTATTCCGTATCAGCGGAAAACGTGGGGACCTCGACCTCTTTGACCCATTCGGTGCGCTTGGCGCGGTCGCCGGACCACGGATTTCCCTGGGCATGGAGGCTTCCTGCGATGGGCTTGAGGCTGGGCGGAATGGTGCCCACTTCGGCCAACATGCTGCGCATTCCTCTCACGTTTCCAATAATGTCGACGCCTCTCGGACAGCGATCCACGCATGCCCTGCATGTGGTACACGCGAAAAGGCAGTTTTCTGACTCAAAACCTTCCAAACCGAGTTGCCCCTGGCGTTGAACCACTCTGATGTTGAATTCTTCCGATGCCTCACCAGGTACGAGACGCCAAGGACACGTTCCTGTGCAAAGGCCGCACTGCATGCACCAGTAGAGCGTTTCGGCCCCTGACGCCACTATTGCGTCGCTCACTTCCAAAAATGGTATTCTCGTTTCCATCAGTTTTCCTTGCGGTAAGATCACGGCGACCTCAAATGGAGGCTTTTCACGGCCTGTCGGCCGCCGTGTGTTGATCATGTTCCAAGCTGTGAAGGCCCGGTTTTTCTTAAAACCCTGATAACCGGTTAGAAACCTTTGTACGGATTGGGGCCCAATTCTTCGAGGCGTGCGCTAAACTCTTCCAGTATCGCCGGAACCTTGTGATAGTCATCGATGCCTATCTGTTCCAGCCTGATCCTGTCGGATTCCAGTGCGAGCCTGTCCAACGTTTCTTTGATCTTGGTCATGCGGGTGTTGGCGAGTTCGCTGCCCTGCATGAAGTGGCACTGGTAGTCGTCGCCGTACTTGCAGCCGAACAGCACGATTCCGTCAATTCCCTTGGACAGGGCATCAGCGATCCACACGAGATTCAAAGAACCCAGGCAGCGCAGGGGAATAAACCGAATCCACGGCGGATACTGCAACTTGTGCAACCCTACCATGTCAAGGGCGGGAAAAGCGTCATTCTCGCAGATCAAACCGATGATTCGCGGCTTTTCGTCATATTCGTCCGGAACGTGGATGCCCTTGATCATTGAGCCGATCATATCCACAGAATAGTTGTTGAAGGAAATAATCCGCTCGGGACACGAACCCATGCATATCGCGCATCTGCGGCACCGGGTCGGGTGCGGAAGCGGCGTGCCTTTTACATCTTCATTGTACATGCCGAAGGGGCATTCTTCCGTACAGCGTTTACACTGGGTGCAGCGGGTGATGTGGAGGTCCGGGTAAGACATGTCCCCGGCCCGGGGATGAACGGCTTTTCCCTGGGAAGTGAGCTCTACGCACTGTATCGCTTTCATTGCAGCGCCAGTACCATCATTGGCGGCTCGGGTCGCGGTCATGGGCTGACGGACGCAGCCGGCCGTGTAGATGCCCGTCCTGCGTGTTTCGTACGGGAAACACACGAAATGGGAATCCGGAAAACCGTACTTGAGCTCAGGCAGCGCAGGACCCTGGCGATACTCCAGGTTCAATATGGGATCGCCCAGGACCGCAGGCTGCATTCCGGTGGCCAAGACCACCAGGTCCGCCTCCATCTGAACAGGCTCGTTCAGAAGGAGATCCATGGTTTCGATGCTGAGCTTTCGTTCCGAGCCCTCGCTTATCACGACCTCCGACGTATCGGTCTTCACGAAGACTGCTCCGGTCTTCTGGACGGTTTTATAAAACTCCTCCTGCTGCTCCGGAGTTCTCATATCTTTGTAGAAAACCAGGACCTTGTTTTCTTCGTTTTGCTCTTTTACATAGAGCGCTTGCTTCATGGATACCCGGCAGCATACTGCACTGCAGTAGGGCAGGTGATTGTCGTCCCTTGAGCCCGCGCACTGAATGAATGCGACCACGGACGGTTCGGATCCGTCGGACGGGCACGTGATCTTACCTGCTTTTGCCATCTCTTCCATCTGAATGTTGGTGATGACGTCGGGGAACTTGCCGTAGGACAGATGTTCCAGCTTCTCCGGGTCGTAGGGCTTCCAGCCTGCCGCCAGCACTACGGATCCCACCTGGTGCGTGCCCCGGCCGTTAGAGAGGGTGGCGTCGAACATGCCCGGCGCCCCCGCGAGCTTCTCTACGGTGGTTCCCAGGTGTACGGAGATATTAGCGTTGGACATCACCTGATTGATGGAATCCTGAATGGTGATGTCAGCGAGCTCGTGGTACGACGGACCTGTGGGCGTGTTCTTGTGCCATTTGGCCATATATCCGCCGAGTTCCGCCTCTTTTTCCACCAGGACCACAGAATATCCGGCCTGGGCCGAGTCCAGGGCAGCCTGAAGGCCCGAAGCGCCGCCGCCGACCACCAGAATATTCTTGTTCGTTCCCTCTTCATAAGGCGTGGGCAGGGTGGATTTTTCCACTCTTATTATTCCCATGCGGAGGTAATCCTCGGCCATCATCTGGGTATCTTCGGCCCCGGCGGGCTGACACCAGGCCACGTGTTCCCGAAGGTTTATCCGATCGAGTATGGTGACCATGGGATCGAAAGCAAAAACATCCGTCTTGACTCGTCCCGAGCATGCAGCTGCCACAACACAGTTGACCGCCCCGGATTCCACATCGGTCTTGATAAGACCTATCCCTTCCCGATTGCAAAGGACCGGGTGCGTTTCACATTTCGCTATCGTGAACTCATTGGCTACAGCGGACAGCGCATCCACATCCACGGATTCGCCTATACCGCATCCCGAGCATATATAGACTCCGATTTTCTGGTCCATCAATTACAACCTCCCCATCGTGCGGTGAATTGCTTTGAGCGCCGCAGCCGTCGAGTCCTGCAAAGACGCGGCCACCTCCATGGGCGCTTTGACGCATCCTGCCGGTACGATGCCGGAGGGGCCTGAGGAGGTTGCAAAGCCGAAATCATCGTATTCCATTTCGAGGCCGGGTTTCACCGTAGCGGTTCCCGGAACCATGCCGACTGCCAGGACGGCAAGATCCACTACCTGTTTCACCATGCCGCCTTCACTGATATTCTCACCTTCCACGAGCACGCCGCCGGATTCCGCGTCTTCCGAAATGCGTGCGATCTTGCCTTTTATGAGGGTGATGTTCTCATCCTGATCCACTTTTCTGTAGAAATCCTCGTACTTGCCCATGGCACGTACGTCTATGTAATAGATAAACGCCTGGCTGTCCGGAACACGCTCGCGTGTGTACGTGGCCTGCTTCAGAGAGGCCAGACAGCAGACGCCGGAACAATACGGCAAATAGTTCTCATCCCTCGAGCCCGCGCACTGCACGAACGCAATACTCTTCACTTCCTTGCCGTCCGAAGGCCGCAGGATTTTTCCTGCCGTAGGCCCATTCACCGAGGCAAGACGCTCGAACATGACGCTGGTCACCACGTTGGGAATCCGGCCGAACCCCAGGTAATCGATCTTGGAAGCATCATACGGATCCCAGCCGGTGGCCCAAACGACTGCTCCCACAGAGTACGTGATTTTTTCCTCTTTCATGTCCAAATCGATGGCGTTATACGGGCAGGCTTCGGCACATTTCTTCGCTTCGTCGGTGCCGATGATTACAGGATCGATGACGTACTTGAACGGAAATGCCATGGAATGGGGCAGATACGCCGCCTTCACGGTATCCATCCCGTAATTGGCTGCGTTGGAGATCTGCGTCTGAGCCGCTTCTCCGCACTTCCCGCACGCCGTACAATTGTCATTTACGTAGCGGGGTTTGACATTGATCGTCGCCTGGTACTTTCCGGGCTCTCCGGAAACGGATTCCACTTCGGCCAGCGTATGAACCGTCAGTTTCGAGTTCTGTTTGATGCGCCTGAAGTTGATCTCCAGCCCGCAACTCGGGGGGCACAGTTTAGGAAAATACTGGTTCAGCAGACTCACGCGTCCGCCCAGAAACGAGTTCTTTTCCACCAAGATCACTTCCGCTCCCGATTCGGCGGCTTCCAGCGCGGCGGTCATTCCGCTGATTCCACCCCCGACCACCAGGATTTTTTTCTCTCCATCACCCATCGACTACCTCCGTCTATTTCAGGTGTGATTTTGTTGTTGTCATCTGTTCAGCCGTACACCGCACCACGCGTGTTGACGACGTCGTGTACATCCGACAGGGCATGCGCTCCGCACGGGGCTGTTACATACGGTCCGTAAACCTGTATGTCGCCGGCACCGCGGATTTTCGAAATGTGAAGCGGAGCACGAGGCCCATGCTGTCCCGTCGCGGCAAAACGAACTTCTCAGAAGCCGCACTTCTCCTTGCCGGGGAATATTCATCCAGGAGGATTCGTACATTCGCAGCGGCAATACCTGCACCACAAACACTCTACCGTCGCGGCCTTTCGCCGATAATCACCGTTGAAGCGTAAGCATATGGCTGCTCGCGCAAACCTTGGTTCGGCAACCAGGATGTTCGGTGGTTATCTGCTGGCCTGTTCGTCCGAAATTACGTCGCCTTGACGAATGTGTAAGGTGGCGCAACGCGCTTAATTTTCTAACATCATGCAGCCGTTGTCAACAAGGAAAACCTTTTGATTTCAGCATGGGTCACGTTTTGAGTCGCAATGATGTATCCGCATTGTCGTGAATAAAACGTGCTAAATTCTGCTTCTTGTTCTTTATTCCGAATTTTTTTCTAATATTCTTACGGTGAGCTACCACGGTTTCAGCGGCTAACCCAAGTATCAGGGAGATTTCCCGGGAGGTTTTGCCCTCTTGAATCATCTGGCAGATCTGAATTTCCCTAGGAGTAAGACGATCGAGTTGCGGGGACGGCTCCATTCCGAAATCAGACGTGATCTGCTGAATGGTGAAGCACAGCGTTTCCAGCAGGTGGCTCCCCGCGCCAGAGGACGTAAGCGTTCGCAGGTGTTCGAGAAGGGGGAAAACAGTCCTTTCAAGATTTCGGGTGATTTCGTTACGGCGGTCTTGCTTGTGCTCTTGGAATTTCTGAACGATGAGTTTCAAGGAATGTCTGCTCTTCTTCGCCGTATATTGGGCTCGATCAAGATTGGCCTGAGTCACGAGAAGGTCCTCTTCCGTTTTCCGTAATTTCTCTTCCAGAGATGAACAGGAGGCCCTTAGCCGTTCATTGCTCTGCTGAGCCAGATCTTCGCTTTTTTTTCGATCCGTGATGTCCGAAACGAAAACCGCCACTGCTCGGCTGCCGTCCGGACGGGTTCCCATGGATGTTCCGCTGAGAGAAAAGTACGAACGGTGTCCGTCGTTTTTTTGATATTCCACCTCGTGATGGGACAAAACGCCTTGGTTTCGGATCGACTGTTCGAGGATCCCGCCCGGTCGAAAACCCGCGAAGATAGGGAGATTCCTCCATGCCCCGGGGTGTTCCAGGGAGGCTGGCGAGCAGTCGAGCATATCTGCAAGCGCCCCGTTCATCTCGATGGTATCCAGCCGGTAGTCAAGAACGGCAATTCCCTCGCAATGCTTTGAAAATATTTCTCGCCATATGTCCGTGCTGTTCCGTGGTTCGACCGCAGTCACCGGTACGGACGCGTGTGCTGGTGCGACCTGCCGGATCAGGACCGTGATCCCGGCCACGTTTCCGTCCGAATCGTAATACCGGGCACCGGTGATCGACACGTGGAGCAGTTTCCCGCTCTTGGCGCAGCGAGTGGTGATCAGGGATAGCCGTTCACCCTCGAGTACACGCTCCACCGCGTCTCGGGCGATTTGCTGTTGGTTTTCAGGCACGTACGGTATTCTCCGTCCCCTGATCTCCGCTGTTGTCCACCCGAACGTGCGCTCGAACTGAGAATTTACGCGAACAACGTTCCCCCGGATGTCATACACGACGCACGCATCGGTTATGGATTCTTCCAAACAATGATGCCAGCTTTGGGCTTCCCGGAGTATTCTCTCGATCTCCGCAAGGCGGGAGTTCTGTTCAACATCAACCGGGTTCACGTTTTGCATTGCGACCTCGCTTGGAATTGCCGGCTGCGTTTCCGAAAAAGGACTGTGGAATGGTGCTGCATGTGAGAAGATTCGAGAATAGCTGAAGAATCGCTCGGCTTGGCGGCTTAGCCGACCGCTCTCTGCGAAACGCACACATCAATCGCCAGCCCCACGATGTGTCGATCCGGATGAGACACGGATTAGGAGCGCTGCCGCCCGAGCGTGGAGCCAACCAGCCGATTGATCCAATAAAACCGTCTAGCGGCAAACCTGGACCCCTGGAACTCGCAGTATAGACTTCTTGACGCCAAGTTTCAATTTGCGACACGCAGTCCGAGATAAGAAATCATCGACAGACGTTTGGTTCTTTCTCCCGGAGTGGGAACTGGAGAAAAACGTCAGAATAGGCAATACAAAAATCGGAATTAATATGCTATAATAAGAAGAAAGATCAAACAATAGGTTAGGTAAAGAAGAAGAGCTGAGGTTCCGAGAGGTCCGACGGCATCACACGCGAATAGTCATGATCTCATTGCGGTTCAGCCGAAAAAAGGAAACGCGATATTCCTTATCAACGATAAGGGAGCTAATCTAGTAATCATTCAGTTACCCGGAGGAACTGCGTAGCCTCTGTCATTGCGAGGAGTGAAACGACGAAGCAATCTCACTACTTCATGGCAGAGTTTGCTTCGCTGCGCTCGACATGGCATCCTTTTCCCACCGTGACTGAATGGATACCTAATCTCCAGACATTTTATGTCATACAGGACTGGCCGTCCAGTGTCACTTCCAATAGGGAACTGTCCAGCTGAAGCAAATCGCGAAAGCTGTGTTGCGCCCGGCCTGTTTCCATCCCGGTGATCCGGGAAACGGCAGCGTCATGCACGAAGAACTCATTCAATCAGCTCGCGTAGGCAATCTGACACGAATAAAAGATCTCCTCGGGACCGTAGACGTCCGGGCTTACAGTGGGCCCTTGCTGACGGCAGCGTCACTCGGAGGGCATGGGGAGGTGATCAGGCTGCTTCTGGAAGCCGGCGTCGATATTGACGCGGCGGAAGCCTCAGGAAACACGGCATTAATGGAAGCCGCTCTGGGCGGCCAGGAACAGGTGGTGAGATTGCTCCTGGAAAACGGTGCCGCAGTAAACCTGGAAAACGCTCACAAAGAAACTGCCATGATCCGGGCAGCCATCTGGGGCCACACCGATATCGCCGAATTATTGTGGAAATACGGTGCTGAGATCAACTGTCAGGACGCTGAAGGTAACACTCCGCTCGCATGGGCCATCAAACAGGGTTATCCGGAACTCTCCGAATGGCTGCTTTCCATAGGGGGCCGCGTTCGTCCTGCGGACAAATTCAACAGATCGGCTCTGATCATGGCTGCAAGCGCCGGACGTCCGGAAATAGTGGAATTGCTTCTCGACCAGGGCGCTGACATCGACTGGGAAGACCTGCGGGGAAATACCGCTCTCATCGCGGCAACCAAAAGCGGAGACCTGGAATCTATCGGCCTGCTCATCGAACGGGGCGCGGACGTAAATTCCGCTGATGATAAGTTCGGCTGTACCGCGGTCTTCTGGGCTGTGGGAAACGAACATGCGCAAGCCGTGGAACTTCTTCTGTCCAACGGCGCGAATGTCCGATTGCGGAACAGATCCGGGACAACGCCTCTGTTTTGGGCGGCATTCAAAGGAAATCAGCACATAGTGGAACTCCTGCTCAATGCCGGGGCACCGGTGGACGACAGGAACAGATTCGGATTCACTCCGCTGATCCTGGCTGGTCGAGCGGGCCACAAGGCTGTCGTGGAATTGCTCGTTGAGCGAGGAGCGGATGTCAACGCTCGCGATCGGGACGCGAAGACGGCTCTCATTTATGCGTGTAGCGGCGGGGAAGCCCGAGTTGTACGATCGCTGCTGGACCACGGCGCAGATGTGAACGCCCGCAGTAAACTCGGAACGTCAGGGCTTTTCTGGGCATGCTACAGGGGCCATTCGCTTGTGGCCCGGGTCATGCTGGCAAAAGGAGCGGATCCCAATGCCAGAAACCACAAGGGGCACACCCCTTTGTTTTGGGCCTGTTTCAACGGGTCCACGGAGATCGTGGCACTGTTGCTGGAATACGGTGCGCTGACCAATCTCAAGGACGTGACCTATGGCAGCACTCCGTTGTTCTGGGCAACGGCCCAGGGTCATACGGAATTGGTAAAATTGCTGTTGGCGCGGTCCGCAGACATTCACACGCGGGACAAATTTGGCAATACCCCACTCATATGGGCCATCCGAGCAGGACGTTCAGACATTGCCGATCTTCTGCTCCAGAGTGGCGCAAATCCGAACGCAGAGGGCAGATCGGGTTTTACCCCGCTGTCCTGGGCATGTAATCGGGGGGATCTCCGCCTCGTTTCCGCTCTGTTGAACAAAGGCGCGTCGATAAATCGAATCCACGCATTCGGCATTCATCCTCTGCTGGTGGCATCTCAGAGAGGACATCTCCAGGTTGTCGACGTGCTTCTCAAGCATGGTGCGTCGGTAAACATAGCCAACGGGCGGTTCGGTAGCACCCCCTTGATGTGGGCAAGCTACAAAGGCCATCTTCCCGTGGTGCAGCTGCTGCTGAAGCGGGGCGCGGACATACATGCCGGCAACAAGTGCCAGAAAACAGCTCTCATGATGGCCTGCATCGCGGGCAAACTGAACGTGGTGAAATACCTCGTCAGCCGAGGCGCTGACATTCACGCCAGGAGCCAGCAAGGATATTCCCCGTTGAGCTTCGCGCTCAGGGGCGGCCACGTGGAGGTAGTGGAACTGTTGTTGAACGCAGCAAACGAAGCTCACGCGAGCGCCGCGAGTCTGGATAAGGCGTTGCTTGAAGGCTGCCATTGGCGACACGCCGGCACTGTGGAACTCCTCCTGGAGAGAGGGGCTCAGGTAGACGTCCGCGACGGCACGTACCACAACACCCCGTTGTTTTGGGCCTGTTACAAAGGAAACATTGAGGTCGCCCGGCTCCTTCTCGCGCGGGGCGCCAGGATAAACACGAGAAATAAATTCGGTAATACTGCTCTGTTTTGGGCTGCAAAGAGCGGAAACCCGCAAGTAGTGGAACTGCTCGTTTCGAAAAGGGCCGATATTCTGGCCCGGAACAAGGAAGGCAAAACCGCGCTTATGGTAGCCGCGGCTACCGGAAATCTGGAATCAGTGAAAATCCTGGTGGCGGCCGGCTCTGACGTGAACGCCAAAACGAAGTACGGCTGGACTGCGCTCATGGAAGCATACTTTGAAGGTCACCCGGAAGTGGTTGCGTACTTGAAACGCACGGGCGCGGGACTCAGTGGATTTCTCAAAAGCAGGTCCTGGCCGGGAGGATGGGGCGGTTCGCAGAACTCGGGGGCCTAGCGCACCTGACGTTGCAGGCAGATGGCGTCAGTTACCAATGGCGCAGGGGTGCTTCAAGAGATCGCTGGTGCGACAGGAGGTCCAGACCTGTAGACAGCCGCTCCTTCCCTGCGGTCTTGTTATAGGTTACCGCGATTTTCAGGAAATTTTTTATCAGTATGCCGCCATCGGGCCTGTGGCCGTAGAAGTATTCCGGATGCCCCTGTATACCGTAAACGGGCTTCGTGGGATGCCGCATGATCTGGTTCCTGCTGATCTTATCGGAAGCGAGCAGAACAAAACCCGGCGGCAGGACCTTCACCTCATCGTAATGGCTCTCCAGAATGCGAAGCCTGTCTCCAACGCCGCTGAAGATCGGGTCTTGTGCGGTGAGAGTCAGCGGAATCACACCGCCCTGACGATCCCGGGCATACGGCATGCAATCGTCTTCCATGGCCCTAATCGGTCCCACTTTTCCGCCGAAAGCCAGGGCCAAAGCCTGGTGGCCTCCGCAGATACCCAGCATCGGAATATTCATTTCCTCGGCGAAAAGCGGCAGCATCCAAAGAAAATTCTGAAGAGCCACTCCCTTTTCCCCCGTGTACCTGCACCAGGGAGTGCCCTGAGGACTCAGGATAATGAACTCTGGCTGCATATCGGCTATGAATTCGTACGTCACCTTACTGAAGTGGAGAATCATGCCGTTGGGATTCCCGCTGAGATCTTTGATAACGTTGAAAGCGTTTCTGCATCCCCTTGCGCATCCGTCAGGTGCCAGTCCCACCATAATCCAAGGCCGTCGATCCTGTGACGCCGATTTTCCTGTAGAATCGGCAGAATCCCTGGCGACCGCCATGGCAGCGAGAATGCAAAGGACCATGCAGGTCATGAAAGCGAACAATCGCCGGATCATGAAGTGTTCCATAAAAAGTCTCTGCGTCGGTATCCGAAGTTTGGCAACTTATACACCATCAGGCAAACGGCAGGCAACTTAAATGCGCGATGAGGGTAATCATTCGTTTACGGTTGGGAAAAAGCCGTCATTGCGAGCGCAGCGACGCAATCTGCTCTGACAAAAATGTGCGACCTGATTCAAGAAAACCTATACTAAGGGAGTCTGAACTCCTTACGAACAATTTTTCGGCCGAGCGCGTCGCTCCGTCCGGTGGTGACATACGCACTGTTGCCTTCTGCTTCAATCGTAACCGCGCCGTCTCTCCCCGTCCAGAACACCTCTGCGCCCACGGACCTCAGCGTTTCCAGCACCCGGGGCCCGGGAAAATTCTTTATGTTGGGGTAGTCTGCCGGTATGACGGCTATTTTCGGCCGAACGGCCTTCACGAACTCCACGGAACTCGCGCCTGCGCTTCCGTGATGCCCCACCTTCAACACGTCGGCCGAAAGGGGCATTCCCGCAGCCAACAGTTCGGCTTCTCCCTCCTGCTCCAGGTCTCCGGTGAAGAGCATCGACGCGTTCTCGCATTCCACGCGTACGACCAGAGACGCGTTGTTTACGTCCTTGTGAGAATATTTCTCCCGGTGAGGAGGTCGACGATTGAGGAAGCGCACGGTCGCCGATCCGATTCGTATCGGTGGACAGGTCCTGTCTCCGGAAAGGATTCGTACGTTTTTTCGCTCGGCACTGCTGAAGATCTCGGCAAGATACGGAGGCGGCGCGCCTACGGGATTCCACCACAGGGCCGAAGGCCGCGCTCGCAGCATCACAGAGGGTATCCCACCCATATGATCCATTTCCGGATGACTGATCATGATTGCATCGAGAGAGGAGCACCCGGCCCAGTCCAGGAATGGGGCAACAATACTTCGCCCTGTATCGAAGTACTCCGTTTTCATTCCCGCATCCACCAGGAACCCTCTTGACCCTGCCGGTTGGACAAAGGTTGCGTCCGCCTTGCCCACATTCAGAAAAACTGCTCTCAGTTCCCGGGGTTTATTCCGGAACAGACCGCAACTAACGGGAATTATGGCTAAAACAATAACTCCTACGCCCAATTTTTTCAGCTTGTTCCAGGACGGGGCCCTGAGAAACCACAATGAGAGCATCGCGAATCCTACGCATGCAATGAATCCGGGGATGCTCAAGTGGGGAACGCGCACCGTGCTGTACGGTAACCCGGAAAAGAAGAACGCGATCTCAATCACCAGCAATACGAGAACATCCGCCGGGGCCAGGATCCATGCGGCCTGGTTCGGGAGGATCGTTCCGAGAAGTGAGGCTATCAGGCCCAGCGAAAGCGAAGGAGCGAGGAGGAAATCCGAAGCGACATTGGCCGCAAGCGTATGCACCGGAAACGAGTGGAAATTCTGCAAGACCAAAGGCGTGACCGCCAGGGTGGCGGCAGCGGAAGTCACCAGAACAGCAACGAACCATTTGATGATTCTCACTCCGGAGCCGGCTTTCCCGTGGTAGGTTTTTCCCGTGGTTTCAGATTGCCGGCGTTCGTTCAATATTTTGCTCAATTCCGGGACAACGACAAATATTCCTGCAACGCAAGCGAATGAGAGCTGGAAGCTGGGTGTGAACAGAGAAAGTGGATACAGCAGCAATATGATCAAACCCGCCAATGCCAACGAATTGATGGAATTCCATTTCCTGTCCAGCAGCAGCGCACCGCCGATCACGAGCCCCATGATCATGGATCTGATGGCAGGCACTCTCGCCCCCACCAATAGACAATAGATCACCACCGAAGGCATGGAGGCGAGAGCGCATAATTTCTTGAACGGCAACCAGAGTTGGACCCGTGGCATCAATCGAACACATATTTTCACAAGTAATGCCGTGAGCAAAACAACAATTCCCACATGCAGCCCCGAAGCGGAAAGTACGTGGACCAGTCCGGAATCCGCGAAGGCCTTCGTGAGGCCATAATCCACGTCGCCGAGGTCCCCGAGAACAACTCCCTTGTGGAAGCCCCTGACCTGAACAATCCTGTCGTCATGCGATATGCCCCGGAGATTGTGAAGGAAAACTCCGCCGTATTCGTCCAGGAATTTGTCCATTCTGTTGCGTAGAGAAAAAAGGAGGGCATTCGGCGTAAACCATCTGCCGCGGCTCAGGACGAGAATGGCATCCGGGCCCTTTATGGACGCCAGCCACAGGATGCCGTTATGCCTGCAATCCGTTTCCCAGTCGTATTCGCCGGGATTGCACCGGTTCAGGGGTATTCTGATACGGGAGCGAAACGCGATGCGATCGCCTGCATGCAGAGCGCCTGTATTGTCCCGTATGACAAGCCTTCCCAGACCCGGTAAGGGAGCAGCGTTTGTGGCGTTCAGCCCGTCTTCGAGCAGGATTACCCGAACTTCAGGACCACTGGCCCACATCTTCCACACGGTTGCATGAACCACCTGCTTCTCCAGAGGTGGATCGAAATCAGTTCCCCAGAGAAGATCCCTGCATGTAACGTGAAAACCCAAACCAAAGAACAACAGGGCGATTCCGATACGGAGCCACACGGCCACATGTTTTCGAGCGGAAACAAGCACCAGAACAAGTGCAGGAACCAGTCCCCAGACAGACCATTTGCCCAGCGTCCGAAACTCCACGGCGGCAGCTGCAATTCCCGCACATAAGAATGCCACGGCAAAAACTGCCGGTTGAGAATCCGCTATCCGCAGGCAGATCCTCTGCACAAATGGTACAGTGTTCCGTAATAAATCCTTGAACATCCTTCCCCGGAGTGATAATCGAATTCAACGGTACCATGTCTACGGAAAAACCTGTACGCGGGGTAGGTTTCCCGGAATGAATGAAAACGATCCGTGTAGAGAAACAGAAGAGAATTTCACACAGATCGGTTCTCCGAACAAGAGTAAAATATGAAGACTAGGCTTGAGAAGGTTTGACGCACGAATGGAATCTTTTGGACAGTATTTAAAAAACCTTCGAGACGAAAAAGGGAAAACCCTCGGAGAAATTGCCGAGAATACGAAAATTGCGGTTTCCAATCTCGAGTCCCTGGAGAGAGATCGGTACGACCTGCTCCCGCCGCGCGTATTCGTGAAGGGATTTATTCGATCGTATGTCCTGGAATTGGGTCTGGACCCGGACGAGAGCCTGGCGAAATTCGAAGAGTACAGCAGACGCGGTGAGTTACCGGACTACTCGGGAGAGGAACATCCGGTATTCCATCAGAAACCCCCGACTGCCACATTTGTCGGAAGCACGTGGTTCACCATTTTATTGACTGCAGCCGGAATGGTGTCACTGAGTATTTTGCTGGTGACCCTGGTGACGCATGTCGTGTGGCGCGAAAACGGGACCAAACAGACAGGACCGAGTGTGTCTACCGTAAAACCGTCGGGATACGGCCAGACAGAAATGAAGGCACCTGCAGCAGGACGAGTCGGAGAAGAAAGCGCCGGTATGGAGACGGTCAAGCCCCAGGCCGGAAAAAAGACCCTGGAAATAAAGGCCCTGGGAAACGCCTGGGTGAGGATTGAACCTGATGCCGGCCCGGCTGAGGAATTGATAATGTCCCCCGGCGATATCCAGGTATTTACTGCCAAGAACAGCTTTTCCTTGCAGACCGGGAACGCCGGAGGTATACGTTTGCGTTACGAAGGCAAAGAACTGCCCCCATTGGGCAAGGTGAATCAATCTCTGTCGCTGACATTGCCGTAACTGAAGAATTGAAGAATTGTGAATTCTCTGCTTCTATGAAACAATCGGAATCACGATTGCACGGCCCTATTCGTTTATTGTTCGAGGAGTCAGATGAAAGAACCTGTCAAGAAACTACTCTTGGTAATTCCCATTCGTGTGCAGGAAGACTTGACTCCTGTGCTGGAATCGGA
>Ga0187785_10000180_pt1 | contig 24227 bp, 20 predicted proteins | sample 0815_BV2_4_20_MG_FD_132466 | JGI IMG/M metagenome (GOLD analysis project Ga0187785, IMG submission 132466) | Tropical peat soil microbial communities from peatlands in Department of Meta, Colombia - 0815_BV2_4_20_MG | ecosystem: Environmental > Terrestrial > Soil > Wetlands > Peat | place...
AGCGAGACCCGCGTGCCGTCGATCACGAGCAGGAAGACGGAGCGACCGAAGTTGTCGGTGCCGAGCGGATAGCCGGCCATCGGCGGGTGCAGCAGCGGGCCGGTCGCCGTCGCGGGATCCAGCTGCGCGGGGTCGATCAGCATCGGCCCGAAGATCGCGATCGCGATGAAGATCACGAGCACGACCAGGCCGATCATCCCCTGGCGGTTGCGCCGGTAGGTCGCCCAGGAGTTCGCGAAGGCCCGACGGCGGCGCGCCCGGGCGATCGCGCGCGGCGACCGCGGTGCGCGGGGAGGGCTCGGGCGCTCGGTGACGTCGGTGCTCATGCTTCGCGGATCCGGGGGTCGAGGTAGCCGTACGTGAGGTCGGCCGCGAGGTTCGCCAGGATCACGGCGATGCTCGAGACCAGGAAGACCCCCTGTAGGACCGGATAGTCGAGCTGGTTGATCGCGTCGTACGTCAGCTCCCCGAGGCCGGGCCACGAGAACACGGTCTCGATCACGATCGCGCCGCCCAGGATGAAACCGAAGCTCAGGCAGAGCAGGCTGAACGTCGGAAGGAACGCGTTGCGCACGGCGTGATCGCGCCGCACCAGGCGCTCGGGCACCCCTTTGGCGCGCGCGGTCAGCAAGAAGTCCTCGTTCATCACCTCGAGCAGCGAGGACCGCATGATGATCACGTACTCGCCGATGTAGCCCAGCGTGAGGGTGAGCAGCGGCAGCACGAGGTGGTTGGCGATGTCGATCACGCGTGCGAAGCCGGTGGTCGTGCCGCTCGAGTAGCCGCCCGCCGGGAACCAGCCGAGCGTCCCGGCGAACAGGATCAACAGGAGCATGCCGAGCCATCCCTCGGGCACGGAGTACAGGACCAGCGAGCCGAGCAGGGTCGAGTTGTCGAAGGCGCTCCCCCGGTGCCAGGCGCCGCGGATCCCGATCAGCACGCCGAACCCTGCCGCCAGCAGGGTCCCCAGCCCGACGAGCAGCACCGTCGGCGGCAGCCGGTCCCAGATCGTCGCGGAGACCGACTCGCCCGTGCGCAGCGAGACGCCGAGGTGGCCGGTCAGGGTCTGGCGCAGGTAGATCAGGTACTGCTCCGGCAGCGGGGCATCCAGCCCGTACAGCCGCTTCTGCTCGGCGATGTCCTGCGGCGTCAGGCGCTCGCTCCGAGCGAGCAGCGAGATCGGATCGCCGGGCATCACCCGGAACAGGAAGAAGTTGAACGTCAACACGAAGAAGATCGTCAGGAGGGCGTGGAAGATCTTCTTCCCGATGTACCGCCGGTGGCCCATCGCGGAACCCCTCCCGCTCAGCCCGCCCGGTCGGGCCGGATCACGCCTCTTCCTCGTCCACGCCCCGGCGGCGGCGCAGCAGCAGGACGGTGGCCGCGATGATCACGACGATCAGCACTCCCCACAGCCACCCCGGCAGGCCGGGCGATCCGGCCGAGATGTCCGCGCCGGCGACGGGATGGACCGAGACGAGCGAGTCGTAGTTGTAGCCCGGCATCAGGTACCCGTGCGGACCGGGCGCGGGCACCCAGCCCGTGAAGCGGTCGCTCCGGTACGCCTGCAGCCAGCCGGGATACGCGAGGACCACGCCCGGGATGTGCTCGTAGAGGTAGCGCTGCGCCTCCTGGACGACCGGCAGGCGCTTCGCCGGATCCATGATGCCGCGCTGCTCCTCGTAGAGCCGGTCGTAGGCGGGATCCTTCCAGCAGCCGTCGCTCCAGCCGCCGCACTGCCCCGAGGTGAACACCGACAACTGATAGTTGGGGTCGGGATCGCCGCTCCAGTACCAGATGTAGGCGTCGAAGTTCCCGGAGGCCCAGAAGTCGCCCATCTTCCCGTCGTTCACCGGCTCGAGGTTGACCTCGATGCCGATGTCCTTCAGGAACCCGACGATCAGCTCGCCGGCCTGCTCCGCGCCGATCGTGTCCGTGGACGCCGGCACGTTCAGCACGAGCGGCTGGTGGGTCGTGGGATCCTCACGGATCCCGTCGCCGTTCGTGTCGACGTAGCCGGCGTTCTGGAGCATCGCGTTGGCCGCGGCGGGATCGAACGGGAACTCCTGATCGGCGGGGATGTCGAGGTGCCAGTACGTGGACGCCGGCCGGACCACCGTGTCGCCCGGCGTGGCCGTGCCGTTGTAGACCTTCTCCACGATCGCCTGCTTGTCGATCGCCATCTCGATCGCCTTGCGCACGGTCAGATCGTGCAGCGCCGGGAGCGGGTGCGCCTGCGGACCCTGGCCGCCGAAGTTGAACGCGAAGTTGAGCCACCAGTCGGAGACCACCTGCTGGGTCGTGACGTTCGGCGTGCCCTGGACCGAGGCGAGGAGAGACGACTTGATCCCGTCGGCGAAGTCGATCTCGCCGTTCTTCAGCGCCTGGATCATCGACTCCTGGTTCGTGTAGACGCGGAACTGGATCTCGTCGACCGTCGGCGCCGTTCCCCAGTAGTAGGGGTTGCGATCCATCGTCCAGCCCTGGCCGCGGGTCCAGGACGTCAGCGTGAACGGGCCGCTGGCCACGCTCGGCGTGTTCGGAGCGTTCTTGATCGTCTTCAGGTCCGCGTCCTGGTACTTCGACCACACGTGCTCGGGCACGATGTAGACCCATGGGGGCATGCTCGGCGCGAACGTCGGCCGATCGGCCTTCCACACGAGCGTGGTGTCGTTCGGCGTGGAGAACACCGGGTGGAACGGGAAGTAGCTGATGTACTGCGGGAACTTGTGCTGCATCACGAACCGATAGGTGAACGCGACGTCCTCGGAGGTCAGCGGCGTCCCGTCGCTCCACTTCAGGCCCGGCCGCAGCGTGCAGGTCCAGGTCATGTAGTCGGCGCTGTGGTCGCAGCCGGTCGCGAGGCTCGGCGCGGCCGTCAGGTCCTGGTCGCTGAACTTCAGCAGCATGTCGTACTGGATCGTCGCGGCGGTCCAGTCGCTGCCGCCGCTGACCGCGAACGGATTGTCGGTGTTCATGTCCGCGACCTCGCCGACCCGCAGCACGATCTTCTGGCCCGAGGAGGCGGCTGAGGACGGGCTCGACTGGGCCAGCGCGGCGGGGAGCAGCACGGCCGACGCGGCCGCGAGCACCGCCACGACGATCACGATCCTGCGCCGCACCGTCCCACCTCCCGCGCGGGGTTCGCGCCCGCGCCGACGCACGCTAGCCGCTCGGATGCCCGGACCGTGAATCCCCATGGCGTCGCGCCGCGATCCTTCACCCGACGTTCGCTCAATGGCGGAAGTGGCGGGTGCCGGTGAGCACCACGGCCATACCGTGGGCCTCGGCCGCCGCCAGGACCTCCTCGTCACCCTTGGAGCCGCCCGGATGGATCACCGCCGTGCACCCGGCCTCGGCCGCGACCTCCAGGGCGTCGGGGAAGGGGAAGAAGGCGTCGGAGGCAACCACCGATCCCTTCGCCCGGTCCCCCGCCTTCCGCGCCGCGATCCAGGAGGAGTCCACGCGCGACATCTGCCCGGCGCCGATCCCCACGGCGGCGCCGTCGCGCACGAACACGATCGTGTTCGACTTCACGCGCCACGCGATCGTCCAGGCGAGCAGCAGGTCGGCCCACTCCTGCTCGGTCGGCTCGCGCGAGGACACGACCTCGAAGTCGGCGGCGGCCTCGGCGACCCGGTCGACCTCCTGCACGAGCGCGCCGCCGGGGAGGGTCCGCACGTCCCAGCCCGCGGGCTGCTCGAGCGGCGCCCGGACCACGCGGAGGTTCGGGCGCCCGGCGAAGGCGGCCAGCGCCTCGGCGCTGAACTCCGGCGCGACCACGACCTCGGTGAACACGTCGCGCATCGCCTCGGCCGCGTCGGCGTCGCACGCGCCCCGGAAGGCCACGATCCCGCCGAACGCGCTGACCGAGTCGCACGCGAACGCCCCGGCGTAGGACTCGGCGCACGTCTCGAGCGCGGCGACCCCGCACGGGTTGTTGTGCTTCACGATCACGCAGGCGTTCGCCGGCAGCGCGATCGCCAGGTCGTAGGCGGCCCACGTGTCCAGCCAGTTGTTGAACGACATCTCCTTGCCCTGCAGCACCTCGGCGCCCGCCAGCACGCCGGGGCCGGCCGCCTCGGCGTAGAGCGCGCCGGGCTGGTGGGGGTTCTCGCCGTACCGGAGGTCCGCGATCTTCTCCAGGGCCAGGCCGACGAACGGCGGCATCGCGTCGCCCTGCCGTGCGGCGAACCATCCGGCGACGGCCGCGTCGTACGCGGCGGTGTGCGCGAACGCCTCGGCGGCCAGCGCGAACCGCGTGGCGCGCGTCAGGCCGCCTTCCAGCTCGAGCTCCTCAAGGATCACGGCGTAGCGAGCGGGATCGACGACCACCGCCACCGACTCGAAGTTCTTCGCGGCCGCGCGCATCATCGCGGGTCCGCCGATGTCGATGTTCTCGATCACCTGGTCCAGCTGCGCCCCGCTCGCCACGGTCTCGCGGAACGGATAGAGCCCCCCCACCAGCAGGTCGAACGGCGCGATCCCACGCTCCTGGAGCTGCCGGAGGTGCTCGGGGTTGCGGGTGTCGGCCAGCAGACCGCCGTGGATGGCGGGATGCAGGGTCTTCACCCGGCCATCGAGCATCTCCGGAGCGCCCGTGACCTGCTCCACCGGTGTGACGGGCAGCCCGGCCTCGGCGAGCACGCGAGCGGTGCCGCCGGAGGCGACCAGCTCGACCCCCCGAGCGACGAGAGCGGCGGCGAAGTCCGCCAGCCCGGTCTTGTCGTAGGGCGCCAAGATCGCGCGGCGGATCGGCCGCACTCCCGTCACGACGCCTCCCCGATCCGCACGGCACGACCCTGCACCACCAACCGCCCTTCGAGCAAGGCACGGACGGCCCGGGGCAGCAGCCGATGCTCGATCTCGTGGATCCGCGGCTCGAGCGTGTCCCCGACGTCATCCGGGCGCACCTCGAGCGCCTCCTGGAGCACGATCGGCCCGGTGTCGGTCCCCTCGTCGACCAGGTGCACGGTCACACCGGTGACCCGCACGCCGTAGGCCAGCGCGTCGCGGACGCCGTGCATCCCGGGGAACGACGGCAGCAGCGCGGGATGGACGTTGAGCCACCGCCCCTCGTAGGCACGCACGACGGCCGGCCCGAGGACCCGCAGGTAGCCGGCGCTGACCACGATGTCGATGTCGCGTCGGCGCAGCGCCTCCAGCACCGCTCCGTCGAACGCCTCTCGGTCGGGGAACCCGTCCGGCTCGATCACGGCGGCTTCGACGCCGGCGTGTGCGGCGCGGTCGAGCGCCCGGATGCCGGGCCGATCCGAGAGCACGAACGCGACGTGGGGACGCACCGAGGCGTCGTCGAGGAGCGCCTGGAGGTTGGTTCCCGAACCGGAGACCAGCACGGCGACGCGCCCGCCCATCGTCGTGGCCATCGAGGCGGCCATCGTACCCGCCGCCGATGCGGCCGGCGCCCGGACGGTAAGCTGACCGTCCCGACCACCGGAGGCCGCCGTGAAGAAGTGCCCGTACTGCGCCGAGGAGATCCAGGACGAAGCGATCAAGTGTCGCTACTGCCACAGCGATCTCACGGTGCCGCGCGAGGAGGCGCTGAAGCAGAGCCCCTCGCCCGCCCAGGATCCGGCGACCCCGGCGCCCGCCGCCTCCACCGCGACCCCCGCCGCGGGCACGCCGACCCCGTGGGGCTCGACGCCGGCGCCCTCGACGCCCTCGGCCGCTTCGACCGGCGCCGCACCGGCCGTGGGAAGCGGCGGCGGCGCGGCGCTGAAGTACACCCACTCCGGCTACCGCTACGTCCTGGGCTACGGCGGCGACTTCTTCGGGATCTGGGACCGGCAGAACCCGTCCGTCCCGACCGACCGCTTCCCCCGCGACGACGCGGGCTGGCAACAGGCGTGGGCGCGGTACGTCTCCCTCGAGCCGAACCACGTCGCCGTGCCCGACGGCGTTCCGGCGTCGTCACCACCGGGCGGTGCGGCCGGCGCCGCGACCGCGACGGCCGCGCCGCAGACGGAGCCGGAGGCCGGGGACAGCGCCGTGGTCCAGTACACGCACACCGGAACCCGATACCTCCTCGGATACGGGCGCACGTTCTTCGGGATCTGGGACCGGCAGAACCCGGCGACCCCGGTCGAGCGCTTCGCCCGCAGCGACGACGGCTGGGCCCAGGCGTGGCGCCGCTACACGCAGATCGAGAACAACTTCACCGAGGTCCACTGAGGCCGAGCTCGACCTCGGCCGAGCTCGGACGCTCCGGCCAGCGACGCGCCAGCGCCGCGCCCGCCACGCCTCCGGCGATCCCCCACAGCAGTGCCAGCGCGGCCGCCGTTCCGGCCGCGACCCCCAGCCGGATCGAGCCCCCGAAGAACCCGGCCCACGGGGGCAGCACGATCGACGCTGCCCACGCACCGACGGCGACGAGCATCGCGTAGACGACCCCGCCGATCGCGCCGCGGACGAGCGCCTCCCGGAGGGTCGCCGCCGCCGTCCCCGCCCGCCGTCCTCCGAGGATCGTGCCGATCGCCGGCACCAACAGGAAGATCCGGAACCAACCGGGGAACGTCACCTCGCCGGCCTGCGCCCCGACGAACGCCATGAGCGCCCGGCCGATGTTCCCGACCGGCTCGATCCCTCCGAGCGTCAGGCGCGCCGCCGGCTCGGTGCCGATCGAGAAGGTCGTCGGTGCACCCATCGACGTGGTGGCGATCATCACGGACTGGTTCGGGAGCAGCAGCGCGTGCTGCACGATGGTCACCGTGCCGCTCCCCTTCGCGTGATCCACCCACCTGGCGTAGGCGCCGGTCGCGTTCGGCTCGAACACGGCGACCAGGAGGAAGCCGATGAAGGCGAGCGCGGCGGCCAGCCAGAACGCGAGGAAGCCGCCGCGGGCCGCGCGGGCCAGTCGGGCGCCCCAGGCGGAGCCTTCCACGACGACACGGGCCCGCGCGAGGCCCCCGACCGCGCCGCACGCGGCGCCGACGACCAGCGGGAACACGAACGCCTGCCAGAGCACCGGCTGCAGCGACCGCACGTCGAACTGCGGGAACGTCAGGTCGACCGGCAGCGCCGCCACCAGCATCGGGATCGCGAAGCCGAGCCCGACCGTCGAGCCGGCGAGCGCCGCTGCGAGCGGCCGGCGCTCCAGGCCCGCCGCCTGCTCGCGTCCGGCGCGGTAGGCCAACACGACGACCGCGACCGTGAGGGCCCCGATCGCCACCTGGAGCACCGCCGGCCCGACGTGCGGCAGTGCCGGCAGGTGCGTCGCGCGGCGCGTGGAGACGTCCGCGGTCGTGAACGCGACCCGGACGCTCGCCAGCGCCTCGGCCAGGCCGATCTTGAACCACGACCAGGGGCGGTACCAGTGGCTGATCGCGTACGTCACCCACGCGATCGCCTGCCCGGCCACGAACACCGGGAGGAACACGATCAGCGCGCCGCGGGACAGGCCGTGCAGGACCAGCGCGTGCGGCCGCGTGTCGGGTGGGAGTTCCTGCTTCGCCGGCCACCCGGCGCTCATGCGCCCAGCCGCTCCGCCACGAGCCGAGCGACCTGCGAGGGCGTCCGTGCCACCTGGACCCCGGACGCCTCGAGCGCCTCGGCCTTCGCGGCCGCCGTGCCGCGCGAGCCGGTGACGATCGCGCCGGCGTGGCCCATCCGCTTGCCCGGCGGCGCCTCGAAGCCGGCGATGTAGGCCACGACGGGCTTCGTGATCGCGCTGCGGATGTGCTCGGCCGCGCGCTCCTCGTCATCGCCGCCGATCTCCCCGGTCAGGATCACCAGGTCGGTGCCGGGGTCGGCCTCGAACAGGTCGAGCGACTCCCGGAAGCCGATCCCGTGGACCGGATCGCCGCCCATCCCGATGCACGTGGACTGGCCGATCCCGATCGTCGTGAGCTCGTGCACGATCTGGTACACGAGGGTGCCCGACCGGCTCACGAACCCGACGCGGCCGGGCGCGCAGACCTCTCCCGGGATGATGCCGACGTTCGCGAGCCCCGGCGAGATCACGCCCGGGCAGTTCGGCCCCACCAGCGTGGTCCGCGTTCCCTTCAGGTACGCGTGCACCTCGGCCATATCGCGGACCGGGATCCCCTCGGTGATGCACACGACCAGGCCGAGCCCGGCGTCGGCCGCCTCGAGGATCGCCTCGGCGGCGAACCGCGGACCCACGAAGATCATCGAGGTGTTCGCGCCGGTCGCGGCGACCGCCTCGGCCACCGTGTCGAACACGGGGATCCCCTGGACGTCCTGCCCGCCCTTGCCCGGCGTGACGCCGGCGACCACCTGCGTGCCGTAGGCGCGGTCGCGCAGCGCGTGGAACGTGCCCTCCGAGCCGGTGATCCCCTGCACCAGCAGGCGGGTGTCGGCGCCCACCAGGACGCTCACGCGGCGGCTCCCGCCAGGCGCGCGGCCTCGGCGGCCGCCTCGTCCATCGTGGCGACCGAGACGATCCGCGGATGCGCGGCCGCCGCGATGATGCGCCTCCCCTCCTTCGCGTTCGTCCCGTCCAGCCGCACCACGATCGGGACGGTCGCCTCGATCCGGCCGAGCGCCTCCAGCACGCCCTCCGCGACCACGTCGCAGCGCGTGATCCCGCCGAAGATGTTCACGAACACGCAGCGCACGGCCGGATCCGACAGGATCACCTCGAGCGAGGTGGCCATCACCTCGGCGCTGGCGCCGCCCCCGACGTCCAGGAAGTTCGCCGCGCGGGCGCCGGCCTGCGCCACGACGTCGAGCGTCGACATCACGAGCCCGGCCCCGTTGCCGATGATGCCGACCGAGCCGTCGAGCTTCACGTACTGCAGGCCGGCGTCCTTCGCACGCTTCTCCACGGGATCGATCGGGAACTCCTCGCGCAGCGCCGCCAGATCGGGTTGGCGCCCGAGGGCGTTGTCGTCGATCGTCACCTTCGCGTCGAGGGCCACGATCCGGCCGTCTTCGAGTTGGACGAGCGGATTGACCTCCACGAGCGTCGCGTCCCGGTCGCGCAGCAACCCGAACAACGCTCGCAGCACGTCGGTCGCGCCCTCTCGCGCGTCCGGCGGCAGCACGGCGGTCAGCGTCCGCAGGTGGTACGCGCGCGGGCCGAGCAACGGATCGACGTGGACCCGCCGGATCGCCTCGGGCCGCTCGTGCGCGAGGGCCTCGATGTCGATCCCGCCCTCCGCCGTCATCAGCGCGAGGTGATCGCCGGCGCCGCGATCCAGCAGGATCGACGTGTAGAACTCGCGCGCGATCGGCAGCTGCTCCTCGACGAGCACGCGATCGACCGCGTGCCCGGCGAACCCCTCGCGCAGCAGCCGCGACGCCTCCTCGGCCGCCCGCTCGGGCGAGTCGACCAGCACGACGCCGCCGCCCTTGCCGCGTCCGCCGGCCTGCACCTGGACCTTCACGACCGAGCGCCCGCCGAACGCGGCCGTGGCCCCAGCGGCATCCTCGGGCGTGGAGCAGACGCGGCCGTCGGGCGTGGCGATGCCCTGGGCGCGGAACAGGTCCTTGCCCATGTGCTCGTAGAGATCCATCGATCAGTTCGTCGCGCCGAGGCGCTCCGCCAGCCAGTCGGCGATCTCCTGCGTGGTCGCGCCGGGCGTGAAGATCCGCTCGACGCCCTCGTCGGCGAGCTTCGCGATGTCGTCGTCGGGGATGATCCCGCCGCCGAAGACCACGACGTCGTCGGCGCCCCGCTCGCGCAACAGCCGGACGACCTTCGGGAACAGCGTCATGTGCGCCCCGGAGTGGATCGACAAGCCGACCGCGTCGGCGTCCTCCTGGATCGCGGTCTCGGCGATCTGCTCGGGGGTCTGGTGCAGGCCGGTGTAGATCACCTCGAACCCGGCATCGCGCAGTGCCCGGGCCACGATCTTCGCGCCGCGGTCGTGGCCGTCGAGGCCCGGCTTCGCCACGATCACCCGGTACTTCTGCGGCATCGCGGCGAGTGTAGCCGACCCCGTGTTGCGCCCCCGCGTTGCCGCGACGGAGGATGCCCCTCGTGGAGCCCCCGGAGGTGCACTACGCGCGCAGCGGCGATGTGAGCATCGCCTATCACATCCTCGGCGAGGGGCCGCCGGACATCGTCGTGATCCGCGGCCTCGCCGGTGAGCTCTTGGCCTCATGGGAGCAGCCCCTCATGGCCCGGATGTTCCAGTCATTCGCGACCTTCGGGCGCGTGCTCCTGATCGACAAGCGCGGCACCGGGCTGTCCGACCGGGTCTCGGGCGTCCCGACCCTCGAGACCCGCATGGACGACGTCCGTGCCGTGATGGACGCCGTCGGGTCGGAGCAGGCCGTGCTGTGGACCGCCCAGGAAGGGAGCCGGCTGGCGACCCTGTTCGCCGCGACCTACCCCGAGCGGACGATGGGCCTGGTGGTGATCGACCCCACCGTGAAGGGGCTCCCCACGCCGGACTATCCCTGGACGTGGAGCACGGGTGTGTGGTCCGAGCGGCTGAGCGACGTGCGCTCGAATTGGGGGACGCGCGAGTTCTTCCACCGGCTCCTGCGGGAATGGGCGCCCGACCGAGCGGACGACCCCGACTTCCAACGCTGGTTCGTCACCTACATGCGCCGCAGCCTCAGCCCGGGGGCGGCGGCCGCGCTGTATCGGATGATGATGGACTCCGACGTGTCGGACGTCCTGGGCGCCGTGCACGTTCCGGCCCTGGTGATGTACTCGCCGCCGGAGCGGGCGCCAGCCGAGTACTTCGCGCGGCGGGTCCCGAACGCCGAGCTCGTCGAGCTGCCCACGATGCGAGGGGTCTACACCTGGGTCGACGACACGTCGAACGAGCGGTGCGTCGCCGCGACCGAGGCGTTCGTCGGGCGGCTCCACCACCCGCGGGAACCCGAGCGGATCCTCACGACGCTGTTGTTCACCGACATCGTCGCGTCGACCGAGATGGGATCGAGACTCGGCGACCACGCGTGGCGGGACCTGCTCCAACAGCATCACGCGACCGTGCGACACGCGCTGGCGCGTTTCCGGGGCGAGGAGCAGGACACCGCCGGTGATGGCTTCTACGCCCGGTTCGACGGCCCGGCACGCGCCGTCATGTGCGCACAGGAGATCGTGGGTGCGATCGAGCAGCTGGGCATCCAGATCCGGGCCGGCATCCACACGGGCGAGTGCGAGCTGATCGACGGGAAGGCCGCGGGGGTGTCGGTCTCGATCGCCGCTCGGGTCGCCTCGGAGGCCGGCCCATCCGAGGTCCTCGTCTCCCAGACGGTCAAGGATCTGGTCGCGGGCTCGGATCTGAGCTTCGAGGACGCGGGTGAGCACGAGCTGAAGGGCGTTCCCGACCGCTGGCGCCTCTACCGGGTGGTGGCCTGAGATGGAGATCCGCGACACCCGGTACGCGCGGGCGCCGGACGGCGCGTTCATCGCGTACCAGGTCACGGGCGAGGGTCCGATCGACATCGCCTGGGGGTTCGATTTCTTCGGGAACGTCGACGTCCTCTGGGAGAGCCCCGGCATCGGGCCGTGGCTCGAGGCCCTGTCCCACATCGGTCGGCTGATCCTGCACGATCGGCGTGGGACCGGCCTGTCGAGCAGGAACGTCCCCGTTCCCAACCTCGAGACCCGGGTCTCCGATCTTCGCCTCGTGCTCGACACGGTCGGGGTCGAGCGCGCGGTGCTGGCCAGCTTCTCGGAAGGCGGGGGCCCGAACGCGATGCTCGCGGCGTCGGATCCCGACCGGGTGCACTCCCTCGTGTGGTTCGCCCCCTCAGGCCGGATCACATGGTCCCCCGACTACCCCTGGGGCCTCGGCCCCGACTACCTCGAGAAGGACCTCGCCTCCCTCGAAGTCTGGGGAACCGCGGAGTACGGGCGAGCCTTCTCCGAGCAGGAGGCGGTGCTTGGGACGCGATCGAACGACGACGAGACCGCCTTCCGGCCCGTCACCAGCAGACACACGGCGACGCCGGACGTCGCGCGCGAGCTGTCCCGCGTCTGGTGGGAGACCGACATCCGGGAGGTCCTGCGGTCGGTGAACGTCCCCGCCCTGCTCGTGACGTGGGACGGCGTGCCCGCCGACGTGGAGGAGATGGAGTACGTCGCCTCGCTGATGCCGAACGCGACGACCCGTATCCTCGGGGCCGAACCGTCGGCCGAGAACTTCGCCGAGTACGCCGACGTCGTCGCCCGCTTCATCGGCGTCGACCGTCCTCCCGCGGAACTCGACTCCGTCCTGTCCACGGTGCTGTTCACCGACATCGTCGACTCCACCCAGCTGCAGGCATCCCTCGGCGACCGCGGATGGAAGGACCTGATCGAACGGCACCATGCCACGGTGCGCGACGCGATCGCCCGATGGAAGGGTGTGGTGAACGACACGGCCGGCGACGGCTTCTACGCAACCTTCGACGGCCCCGCGCGGGCGATCCGCTGTGCCCAGGAGGCGGGTCAACGCGTGCGAGAACTCGGGATCCGGATCCGAGCCGGCGTCCACACCGGCGAGTGCCAGGTGATCGACGGGAAGATCGGCGGCATCTCGGTCTCGATCGGCGCCCGGATCGCGGCGAACGCGGGTCCTTCCGAGGTGTTGATCTCGCAGACCGTGAAGGACCTCACCGCCGGCTCTGGCCTGACGTTCGAGGACGCCGGCGAACACGAGCTGAAGGGCGTCCCCGACCGCTGGCGGCTGTACCGGGTGGTGACGTGATGGAGCCGCCGCGAGCCCGGTACGCCTGGAACGGCGACGTCGCGATCGCCTACGGGGTGATCGGCGACGGTCCGATCGACCTCGTCTACGTCCAGGGCGCCGTCTCGGACGTCGAGATGATGTGGGAGTGCCCGCAGGCGGCCGCCTTCATGGAGCGGCTCGCGAGCTGGTCTCGCCTGATCACGATCGATCGCCGAGGGGTGGGGATGTCGGACCGGTTCTCGGCGCGCGACCTCCCCCCGCTCGAAGACGCAGCGAAGGACGTCCTGTCGGTGCTGGACGCCGTGGGATCCGACAGGGCCGCTCTGTTCGGCCACCATGAAGGCGGCCAGTTGTGCGCGATGGTCGCGGCCATGGCTCCCGACCGCGTGCGGTCCCTGACCCTGTACTCGACCCCCATCTCGAAGCGACAGCAGGAGATCGACGAGGGGAGCACCGCCGAGACGCTCGACCGAGAGACCGCGGAATGGGAACGCACCTTCGGGACCCCCGCCTTCGAACAGGACCTGTTCGCCAACCTCGCACCCTCCTACCTCGGCGATCACGCGGTGTACGGCTTCTTCTCACGCCTCCAGCGGCACGCGGCGAGCCCGAGCTCCTTCGCTGGGTTCATCGACCTCCTGTACGACACGGACATCAGCGGCATCCTCGGCGCGATTTCGGTTCCGACATTGGTGCTGCATCGGACCGACGACATCCCGAATCCGATCGCCTGGAGCCGACGACTGGCCGCGTCGATCGAGGGAGCCCAGCTGGTGGAGCTCGACGGCGCCGACTGGTGGCCCTTCCTCGGTGATTCGGATCAACTGCTCGACGAACTGGAGCGGTTCGTCCTGGGGAGTGCCGTCGGGCGACGAGAGGCACGGACCCTGGCCGCCGTCCTGTTCACGGACATCGTCGGGTCGACCGAACGCGCCGCCGAGGTCGGCGACGCAGCCTGGCGATCGTTGCTGCGGCAGCACGAGGACATCGCGCTCCGCGAGATCTCGCGGTTCGACGGCCGGCTCGTGGAGACGGCGGGCGACGGACTGTTCGCCGTCTTCGACGGGCCCGCGCGGGCCACGCGCTGCGCACAGTCGCTGATGGGCGGTGTCGACGACCTCGGCATCGAGATCCGTGCCGGGGTCCACGCAGGCGAGGTGGAGCATGACGGGCCGAAGATCCGCGGGCTCACCGTGCACATCGGGGCGCGGGTCGGCGCGCTCGCCGGGCCCTCGGAGATCCTGGTCTCATCCACCGTCAGGGAGCTGACCGCCGGAGCCGGACTGAGCTTCGAAGACGCCGGGGAGCACGAGCTGAAGGGCGTCCCCGACCGATGGCACCTCTACCGGGTGGTGGGCTAGGTGGAGCGGCCGGAGACCCGCTACGCGGCGAGCGGCGACGTCCAGGTGGCCTACCAGGTCAGCGGTTCGGGGCCGGTCGACCTGGTCTGGGCACCCGGAACCGCCTCCCACCTCGACCTGGACTGGGAGCTCCCATCGAAGGTGCGCTACATCGAGCGGTTGAGCGCCTTCTCCCGCTTGATCCGGTTCGACAAGCGCGGCACGGGTCTGTCCGACCGAGTCACCGAAGCCGCGACCCTCGAAGAGCGGACCGACGACATCCGCGCCGTGATGGACGGAGCGGGCAGCGAGCAGGCGTTCGTCTTCGGTGTGTCCGAGGGGGCGAACATGGCGTGTCTGTTCGCGGCCACGTATCCGCAGCGCACGCGCGGCCTCCTGATCTGGGGCGGCCAAGCACGATGGGTGCGAACGAAGGACTATCCCTGGGGCCCGACCCCGGAGGAAGACGCGGCGATGATCGACGACCTCGCCGAACACGGGGTCACGATGACGTACCTCACCGGCGGCGGCGCCGGGGCCCCCGCCGATGCACCGTGGCTGGACTTCCTGGTGCGCTACCTGCGCGCGGGGGCGAGCCCGTCCGCGTTCGCCGCGCTCGAGCGGATGAACAGCCAGGTCGACGTCCGGGACATCTTGCCGACGATCTCCGTCCCGACGCTGGTCATGAATGCCACGGAGGACTCGGTCGCCGACGTCGACGCGGCACGAGATATGGCGTCCAGGATCCCCGGCGCGACCTTCGAATCCTTCCCCGGCGGTCACCTCGTGTTCGTGCGGGACGACGTGATGCAGGCGGTCACCGCACGGATCGAGGAGTTCGTGACGGGAACGCGACGCACGAGCGGGAACGGGGATCGCGTCCTCGCGACCGTCCTGTTCACCGACATCGTTGGCTCCACCGAGCAGCTCGCGCGGCTCGGCGATCGGGCGTGGCAGGACCTCGTGTCCGAGCACCACGCGGTCGTGCGCCGGGAGCTCGATCTGCACCGCGGGCACGAGGTCGACACCGCGGGGGACGGCTTCTTCGCGACCTTCGACGGCCCGGGACGAGCGATCCGGTGCGCGCGCTCCATCGTCGAGGACGTGCGCCGCCTCGGGATCGAGGTCCGGGCGGGGCTGCACACGGGCGAGGTCGAGACGATCGACGGGAAGGTCGGCGGGATCGCCGTCGTGATCGGAGCCCGCGTCGCCGCGAAGGCCGAAGGCTCGGAGGTGCTCGTTTCGCAGACCGTCAAGGATCTCGTCGCCGGCAGTGGCCTGAGCTTCGAGGATGCGGGCGAGCACGAGCTGAAGGGCGTCCCCGACCGCTGGCGCCTTTACCGGGTGGTGGCTTGACGTGGACGTCGTCGACACCGGCTACGCGGAGACCCCCGACGGCGTCCTCATCGCGTATCAGGTGATCGGCGACGGTCCGATCGACGTCGTGTCGCAGACCGACTGGCCCGGCAACATCGACTTCGAGCGTGAGGAGCCGCTCGGAGGCGCCTGGGCAAGCGCGCTGTCGTCGTTCGCGCGCGTGATCTACCACGACCGACGCGGGATCGGCCTGTCCAGCCGGAACGTGGACCTGCCGAACCTCGAGACCCGCGTGGCCGATCTCCTGACCGTGCTGGACGCGGTCGGCTCGGAGCGGCCGGTGGTGACCGGCGTCTTCGAGTCGGGGTCCCCGAACGCGCTCCTCGCGGCGACGCGGCCGGACCGGGTCGCGTCGATGGTGTGGATCGAGCCGGACCCGCGATTCGCGTGGGCTCCCGACTACCCGTGGGGTCGCACCGACGAGAACAGCGCGCGTGAACTGGACGACATCGAGCATTGGGGGACGTTGGAGTATGGGCGCCGGTTCGTGAACGACGAGGCCTCACGCGGCAACGAGATCTCGATCGACTGGGCAACCTGGATCGTCAAGGCGAGCCGCAACGCCTGCACGCCCGACGTGGCGAAGGCGCTGGCGAAGATCTGGTACGAGAGCGACGTGCGCGCGGTCCTGCCCTCGATCCAGGTCCCCACCCTGCTCCTGACGAAGACCGACCGTCCCCTGGATGCCGAGCAGGCGGAGTACGTGCGCTCGCTGATCCCCGGCGCGGAGCTCCGCACGTTCCCGCCGGGTCCATGGGCGCTCGAGGACATGCGGTGGGCGGCGGAGCAGGTCCGGGACTTCGCCGGTGTCCAGCATGCGCCGTCCGCGTTCGACTCGGTCCTGGCCACGGTCCTTTTCACCGACATCGTCGGCTCCACCGAGCAACAGGCCGCGCTCGGCGATCGGGCCTGGAAGGACCTCGCCGAGCGGCACCACGCGGTGGTCCGCGACTCGCTCGCGCGCTGGCGCGGCGTGGAGATCGACACCGCGGGCGACGGCTTCTACGCCACGTTCGACGGACCGGCGCGGGCCGTCCGCGCGGCCCAGGAGGTCGGCAGGCGGGTCCGAGACCTCGGCATCGAGATCCGCGCCGGTGTCCACACCGGCGAATGCGAGGTGATCGACGGGAAGATCGGTGGGCTCGCGGTCTCGATCGGCGCGCGGGTGGCGTCGAAGGCCACGCCGTCGGACGTGCTGGTCTCACAGACGGTGAAAGACCTCACGGCGGGGAGTGGGTTCACGTTCGAGGATGCCGGTGAGCACGAGCTGAAGGGTGTCCCCGACCGCTGGCGCCTCTACCGAGTGGTGAACTGACGTGGACGTTCCCGAGACCCGGTACGCGCGCACCACCGACGGGATCTCGATCGCGTATCACACGGTCGGCGACGGCCCGATCGACTTCGTGTGGCTCCACGCGTTCATGGGGAGCCTCGAGGTGGTCTGGGAGCACGAGCTGATGCGCTCGCTGACCACGAAGCTCGCGACGTTCGCACGGGTGATCCGTCACGACATGCGCGCCACGGGGCTGTCGGGCCGGGCGGCCGAGCTCCCCGACCTCGAGACGCAGGCGCAGGACCTGCTCGCGGTCCTGGACGACGCCGGCTCGCGATCGACCGTGATCTTCGGCGCCGGGCCGGGCGCGCACCTCGCGTCGTTGTTCGCGGCGACGTTCCCGGAGCGCACGCGCGCGCTCGTCGTATGGGACTTCTACGCCTGGACCGGCGACGCGTTCCATCCGCGCGACCTGGACCTGCTCGGGCGGACCTGGGGAACCGAGGCGGCCGCCGCGGCCGCGATGGCACAGGTCGCCCCGTCGCTGATCGCCGACCGCGAGTTCCTCCGCTGGTACGCGAAGGTCCAGCGCCATTTCGTGCCGCCCGACGGCGCGGCCGACCTGATCCGCAGCGCGATCGAGACGGACATCCGCCCCGTGCTTCCCGCGATCCACGTGCCGACGCTCGTGTTGGCTCGCGGCTGGCCCAACGCCGAGAAGGACCGCGAGATCGGCGCGCTGATCGAGGGGTCGACGTTCGTCCTGCTCCCCGGCACGGAACGGGCGACGTTCTCCGGGAACCAGGACGACATGGTGGAGGCGATCCGCGACTTCGTCGGTGCGGGGCCGGTCGCGACGCCCTCGGAGACGCTGCTCCGCGCGGTGCTGTTCACCGACATCGTGGGCTCGACCGAGCATCTGGCGAAGGTCGGCGACGCGGCCTGGCGCGAGCTGCTGGCCCAGCACGACGCCCGGGCGCGGGGACTGATCGAAGCCCACGGCGGCCGGTTCGTGAAGAGCACCGGCGACGGCGTCCTGGCGTCGTTCGAAGGACCCGCGCAGGCGGTGCGGGTCGCAGGCGCGATCGGTCCGGCCGTGGAGGATCTCGGTGTCGCCGTCCGTGCCGGCGTGCACGTCGGCGAGGTCGAGTCGGTGAACGGGGACGTGATCGGCGTGACCGTGAACGTGGCGGCCCGGGTGGCCGCACTGGCCGAGGCCTCGCAGGTGCTCGTCAGCTCCACCGTGAAGGACCTCGTCGCCGGGAGTGGGCTCGTGTTCGAGGACGCCGGCGAACACGAGCTGAAGGGCGTCCCCGACCGCTGGCACCTCTACCGGGTGGTGAGCGGATGAGAGGAGGACGTTGACGATGCCCTCGAAGGTGTTGTTCGTGACGTTCGATTGCGCCGACCCGCGGCGGGTGGCGGAGTTCTGGGCGGAGGCTCTCTCCTACGAGATCCACGCGCCGAACGAGGCCATCGGGGAGGTCGAGCTCTGGGATCCGAAGGAGGAAGGACCGAACCTCGGATTCATGAAGGTTCCGGAGTCGAAGGTGGTCAAGAACCGGGTGCACATCGACCTGGCCTCGCCAGGGCGGCTCGAGGACGAGGTGCACCGCCTCGAGGGCCTCGGGGCCAGGGCGATCGAGACCCTCCAGGACCAGGACGGATACGTCGACCCCATGATCTGGACCGTCATGCAGGACCCGGAGGGGAACGAGTTCTGCGTGATCCAACGGATCCGCGACCGCTCGTGAACGAGGTACAGACCGACTACGCGACGACGCCCGACGGGGTCTACCTGGCGTACCAGACCCTCGGGGACGGACCGATCGACCTGGTCTGGCAGCCGGAGTGGCCGGGCAACATCGACCTCGATTGGGACGCGCCGGTGTGGGGACGCTTCCTCACCGAGCTGGCCTCGTTCGCCCGCGTGATCGTCCACGACCACCGGGGGGTCGGCCTGTCGAGCAGGGACGTGGCCCTCCCGGACCTGGAGACGCGGGTCGCGGATCTGCGCGTGGTGCTGGACGCGGCCGGAACCGAGCAGGTGGTACTGGGCGGCGAGTACACGTCGGGCTCGGTCAACGCGCTGTTCGCGGCCACGGATCCCCAGCGCGTGCGGTCGTTGATCTGGTCCGAGCCCGGGCCGCGGTCGTTGTGGGCGCCCGATTACCCCTGGGGCGCCGGACCCGAGTACCACGCGGCCGATTTCGAGGCGCTCACTCAGTGGGGAACCAGCCGGTACGGACCGGCGATCCTCGCGTACCAACGCCGGTTCGGGAACGAGCTTCCAGACTCGGTCGCGGCGATGGCATCCCGGAAGAGCAGGAACGCCTGCACCCCCGACGTCGCACGGCAGCTCTCGACGCTGTGGTACGCCACCGACGTGCGCGCGATCCTTCCCGCGATCCGATGCCCCACCTTGCTCCTGGGTCGTGGGGACACCGGGCCGGAAACGGAGATCGCGTACGTGGCGGCGCGGATCCCCGGCTCCACCGTGCGGGCGCTCCCCGACGGCGAGTGGTCGGACGACCTCATCGACCGTGAGCTCGAGGAGATCCGGCGGTTCATCGGCGTCGAGACGCCGAGCGCGCACGTCGACTCGATCCTCGCGTCCGTGCTGTTCACGGACATCGTCGGGTCGACCGCGAAGCAATCAGAGGTCGGCGACACGGCCTGGAAGTCGCTCGTCGAGCGCCACCATGACATCGTCCGCGACGCCCTGTCCCGGTGGCGCGGGAGCGAGGTCGACACGGCGGGCGACGGCTTCTACGCCACGTTCGACGGGCCGGCCCGCGCGGTGCGATGCGCCGTCGATCTGCAGCAGCGCGTGCACGAGATCGGTCTGGAGGTCCGCGCGGGGGTGCACATCGGCGAGTGCACCGTGATCGACGGGAAGATCGGCGGCCTGCCCGTCACGATCGGTGCCCGGATCGCCGCCCGGGCATCCGGATCGGAGGTCCTGGTCTCGCAGACCGTCAAGGATCTCGTTCCGGGGTCCGGGCTCGTCTTCGAGGACGCGGGCGAGCACGAGCTGAAGGGCGTGCCCGACCGATGGCACCTCTACCGGGTGGTGGGCTGACGTGGAAGCCTCCCCCGAGGTCCGCTACGCGAAGACGGTCGACGGCGTCCACATCGCGTACCAGGTCCTCGGCGAGGGTCCCCCGGACATCGTCTTGGTCGGGTGGCTCACCGGCCTCGACTACATCTGGCGGTGGCCCCGCTCGGCCGCGTACTTCCGGATGATCGCAGCGAACGGCCGGCTGATCATGCTCGACCGGCGCGGCACCGGCCAGTCCGACCACGCCACCGAGGCGGCGCGCGCGAAGGATCTCGACGCCCGGATGGACGACATCCGTGCCGTCATGGACGCGGCGGGTTCCGAGCGCGCGGTCCTGTTCGGGATCGAGGACGGGTTCGCCCTCGCCGCGCTGTTCGCATCCACGTACCCGGAGCGGACCGCCGCGTTGATCGCCTACGCCGCCACCGCTCGGACCGCCTGGGCGCCGGACTATCCGTTCGGCCAGACGCCGGAGTCGTTCGAGGAGGACATCGCCTCGATCGAGCGAGGCTGGGGAACGCGGGAGCTCGCCGAGGAGTGGATGCCGTACGTGTTCCCGGACGACCTCGGCGACGAGGAGACGATGGCCGCGTTCGCCGCGTGGATGCGCAGCGGCGGCGGCCCGGGCGACGCGGCCGAGTGGTACCGGGTCGACGCGGAACTCGACGTCCGACATCTCCTCCCGGCGATCCACGCGCCGACGTTGATCCTGCACCGCGTCGGCGACCGTTCGGTGCCGATCGAGCACGGCCGGTACCTCGCCGAGCACATCCCCGGGGCCACGATCGCGGAGCTGCCCGGCGAGGAGCACGCGTGGCGAGCGAAGGACGACGTCGCGCTGGCGATCGGCGACTTCCTCCGGCAGCTGCGGCAGGAGGAGGCCGAGTTCGACCGGGTCCTCGCCTCGGTCCTGTTCACCGACATCGTGGGTTCGACCGAGCGAGCCGCGGCGCTCGGCGACACCGCGTGGCGCGACCTGGTCGAGCGCCATCACGCGCTCGTTCGGGGCATGCTCGTCCGCTACCGCGGGCGGGAGATGGACACGGCAGGCGACGGCTTCTTCGCGGCCTTCGACGGGCCGGCTCGCGCGGTCCGGTGCGCGCAGGCGATCGTGGAGGGCGTGGGAGCGCTCGGCATCGAGGTTCGGGCCGGCGTGCACACCGGCGAGGTCGAGACGATCGACGGGAAGGTCGGCGGCATCGCGGTGGCGATCGGCGCCCGCGTGGCCTCGAAGGCCGGTTCCTCGCAGGTGCTCGTCTCGCAGACCGTTCGGGATCTGGTGGCCGGGAGTGGGCTCGTGTTCGAGGACGCCGGGGAGCATGAGCTGAAGGGCGTTCCCGACCGCTGGCATCTCTACCGCGTGGTGAGCTGATGATCGAACCTCCCGAGGTCCACTACGCGCGCAACGGCACGGCCGCCCTCGCGTACCAGGTGATCGGGGACGGCCCGCTCGACGTCGTGTTCCAGCCCGGCTTCATCGGGAACCTCGATCTGATGTGGGAGTTCCCGCCGTTCGCTCGGTTCCTGCGACGCCTGGCGTCCTTCTCCCGGTTGGTGATCACGGACCGGCGGGGCTCGGGGCTGTCCGATCGTCTCTCCCCCGAAGATCTCCCTCCGCTCGAGGTCCTGATGGAGGACCAGCTCGTCGTGATGGACGAGATCGGCTCGGCCCGACCTTCGCTCTTCGGATGCTCGGACTCGGGCAGCCTGTGCGCGCTCTTCGCGGCCACCTTCCCCGAGCGCACGAACGCGCTGGCCCTCTACGACACGGCCGTCGCCGGAACCGCGAAGAGCGACTTCCCGTGGACGTGGGACGAGGAGGTGTGGTCCTCCTACCTGGAGGATCTGACCGCCGGGTGGGGCACCCTCGCGTACGCCGAGGAGGTGGTGCCGTGGTGGTACCCCTCCCTCGCGGGCGACGAACGGGCGGTTCGGTGGTGGGCCCGGTACATGCGCCAGGCGGCGAGTCCGAACTCGGCGGTCGCGATCGAGCGTATGTGGCGGCAGATCGACGTCCGGCCGGTGCTGCCCACGATCCGCGTCCCCACCCTCGTGCTGCATCGGGTGGACGACGCGATCGAGTACGTCGATGCGGGACGGGACATGGCTCGCAGGATCCCTGGGGCCCGGTTCGTGGAGCTTCCCGGCGCCGATCACGCCCCCTGGGCGGGCGACCAGGATCAGGTCCTCGACGAGATCGAGGAGTTCTTCACCGGCGCCCGGCGTGGAGCGAGCGCGGACCGGGTGCTCGCGACGGTCCTGTTCACCGACATCGTCGGCTCGACCGAGCACGCCGCCGCGCTCGGCGACGCGGCGTGGAACGACCTCCTCGAGGAGCATCACGCCGTCGTCCGTCGGCAACTCGCGGCGTTCCGGGGAGACGAGATCGACACCACCGGCGATGGCTTCCTGGCGACGTTCGACGGTCCGGCCCGGGCGGTCGAGTGTGGGCGAGCGATCTCCTCGGCGGTGCGCGAGCTCGGGATCGAGGTTCGGGCGGGGGCCCATATCGGCGAGATCGAACGTGCGGACACCCAGGTGCGAGGGATCGCCGTTCACATCGCGGCCCGCGTGATGGCGTCCGCGTCCGCGTCCGAGGTGCTGGTGTCGCAGACGGTGAAGGACCTGGTCGTCGGGAGCGGGCTCGTCTTCGAAGACGCCGGCGAGCACGAGCTGAAGGGTGTCCCCGACCGGTGGCACCTGTACCGGGTGGTGAGCTGATGGTGTCAACGGAGGTCCCGGAGGTCCGGTACGCGAAGACGCTGGACGGCGGCTACATCGCTCACATGCTGATCGGCGAAGGACCGATGGACATCGCGATCGTCGGCTCGATCGCCACGAACATCGAACTCTTCTTCGAGTTCGAACCGGCGGCCCGGTCGTGGTACGAGCTGGCCGCGTTCTCGCGGCTGACGGTGCACGACCGACGCGGGACGGGCTTGTCCGACGACATGGGCGGCCTGCCGAACCTGGAGACCCGCGCCGCCGATCTGCTGGCCGTGCTGGACGCCGCCGGGCAGGACCGTCCGACGCTGCTCACCTCCGGCGACGGCGGCATGGTCGGCGCGCTCCTGGCCGCGACGCATCCGGACCGCGTGGCCGGCCTCGTGTGGTTCGGTGCGCAGGCCCGTTCCGTCGCCGCCCCGGACTGGCCGTACGGGCGCGACCCGGCCGACGTCGAACGGCTCGCTTCGGCTGCGGAAACGGGGTGGGGAACGGAGCCCTTCGTCCGGCAGATGTACGCCGGCGCCGAGATGAGCGAGGACGTGATCCGGTTCCTCGCGAGGATGCAGCGTCACGCGTGCGGGCCGGCGACCGCGGTGCGGTTCATCCGACTGCTCCACGAGTACGACGTCCGGGAGATCCTGCCCGCCCTCCGGCTGCCGGTCCTCGCGCTCGGGACCGAGGGTTCCCCTCGCGACTGGATCCGCGAGCAGGCCCGCGCCACCGCGTCGTTGATCCCGGGCGCCGACTTCCACGCCTTGCCCTCGAGCGCCTCGAGGCTCTGGGACGAGGCGGTGATCGCCGAGACGCTCGCGTTCTGCGGGATCGAGCGTCCGCCGCCCGAGCTGGACACGATCTTGACCACCGTCCTGTTCACCGACATCGTCGACTCGACGGAGGAACAGGCCCGGCTCGGAGACCACGGATGGAAGGAGCTGGTCCTGCGTCACCACGCGGTGGTTCGCGAGGCGCTGGCGCGTTGGCGCGGCGCCGAGAACGACACGGCGGGCGACGGCTTCTACGCGACCTTCGACGGGCCGGCCCGGGCGATCCGCTGCGCGTTGGAGGTCAGCGAGCGTGTCCGCGACCTGGGGATCCGGGTGCGCGCCGGCGTCCACACCGGCGAGTGCGAGGTGATCGAGGGGAAATGCGGCGGCCTCACCGTCTCGATCGGTGCCCGGATCGCCGCAACGGCAGGGCCTACCGACGTGATCGTCTCCCAGACGGTGAAGGACCTCGTCGCCGGCAGCGGGCTCGCGTTCGAGGACGCCGGCGAGCACGAGCTGAAGGGCGTCCCCGACCGCTGGCATCTGTACCGGGTCGTCGGCTGAGGCCTACGACGAGGCCGGCGGCGTCCGCGCATCGGCGATCGCTTCCGCGCGGGCGTGGACCTGCGGGTGTCCGGTCACCGCTTCGAGGAAGGTGTCGCGGTCGAGCACCAGCAGCGTCATCGGTGTCGTTGCGGTGAACGTGGCGTTCCGCGGAACGTCCCGGAGCAGGGCGATCTCACCGAAGTGATCCCCCGGCCCCAGGTCGGTCACGGGCTGCCCGCCTCGCGTCAGCTCTCCGCGGCCGTCCACGATCATCAGGAAGCGGTCGCCGACGTCGCCCTCGCGGATCAGGACCTCATCCGCGGGAACCGAGATCCGTTCGACGCGGGCCAGGATCCGTTCGATCGCGGGCGGTGGCAGCGGTGCGAAGAGCGGCATCCGGCGCAGGAACGCCACCGTCTCACCGTCGGGCGCGACGGCGGCCCGGTCGATCGCGGACAGCGGCCGCCAGGCGATCAGCATCACCACGGGCGCGAACGCGCCGACGCACACGAGCGCGGCCCG
>Ga0187785_10000181_pt1 | contig 24193 bp, 23 predicted proteins | sample 0815_BV2_4_20_MG_FD_132466 | JGI IMG/M metagenome (GOLD analysis project Ga0187785, IMG submission 132466) | Tropical peat soil microbial communities from peatlands in Department of Meta, Colombia - 0815_BV2_4_20_MG | ecosystem: Environmental > Terrestrial > Soil > Wetlands > Peat | place...
CCGACCCAGTAGGCCGGGAATTCCGCCAGGTGCGCCCAGACCTGTCCGGCGTCCCACCGCTCGCCGGTGGCCGGGTCGGCTCCGGTCAGGCCTGCGTGAGCACCCGAGGCGGCATGGGCCGCCAGCCGCCCGCGGGCCGCCACCAGCCGAGCCAGGAACGCCGGTCCCGGATCCGGGCTCTCGGAGGCCATCAATCCGGGAAAGCTTCTGGGCCGCGTTCGGCGAGCTCGCGAGCCTCGTCGCCGGCATCGTCGGGTGGCAGCCAGCTATAGGGGTAGCGCTCGTCCTCGAGGTCGGCAGCCTGGACGGTCAGTTCGAGCGGGTGGAACGTGTCCACCATCACCGCCAGCTCCTCGGTCGCCTCCTTGCCGATCGAGGCCTCGACCGTACCCGGATGGGGTCCGTGGGGGATGCCCGCCGGGTGAACGGTGAACGATCCGATCTCGACGCCGCGCCGGCTCATGAAGTTGCCGGCCACGTAGTAGATGACCTCGTCGCTGTTGATGTTGGAGTGGTTGTACGGGGCGGGGATGGCGAGCGGGTGGTAGTCGAACTTGCGGGGCACGAACGAACAGACCACGAAGTTGCGGCCCTGGAAGGTCTGGTGCACGGGCGGCGGCTGGTGGACGCGCCCCGTGATGGGCTGGAAGTCGGCGATGTTGAAGGCGTACGGGTAGAGATAGCCGTCCCAGCCCACCACGTCGAAGGGATGCTGGCGGTAGTGGTACCGGGTGATGCGGCCGCGCGCCTTGACGTGGATGGTGAACTCGCCCTGCTCGTCGTGGGCGGCGGCCTCGCCGGGCACGCGGATGTCGCGGTGGTAGTAGGGCGCGTGCTCGAGCAGCTGCCCGTAGTCGTTGCGATAGCGGCGTGGCGGCTCGAGCTCCCCCGGCGTCTCCAGCCACAGCATGCGCTGGGCCGAGCCATCGTCTGGCTCGAGCCGCCAGGTCGTGCCGATGGGGATCACGAGGTAGTCGCCGGGGCCGTACTCCAGCAGGCCGAAGACGGAATCGAACCGGCCGGTGCCCTCGTGCACGTAGAGCAGCTCATCGGCCACGCCGTTGCGGTAGAAGTGTCCCTCGGGCATGGCCGTCGCGGGCCGCACGACGCCGAGCACGACGTCCGCGTTGTAGAACATGGGGATCCGGCCGCTGACGACGTCACCATGCGCCTCCAGGGCGGCGGTCTTCACCAGGCGGTGGCGGTGCAGCGGATCGGTCGCCGCCGCGATCTCGACCAGCGGCCCTTCCTCGATGTGGTGGGTGCGCGTCGGCGGCACCAGGTGGTAGAGCAGCGAGCTGCGGCCGGTGAAGCCCTCGACGCCGAAGAGCTCCTCGGCGTACAGGGAGCCATTCGGCGCGCGGTGCTGCGTGTGGCGCTGGCGAGGCACGCTGCCGCGCTGGACGTAGTGCATGGGCCCTCCGCGGTACGACGGTCAGTCTAGGGCCTCTCGGCAGGAGCTGGCCCACCCGGACGCGAACCGCGTGATGGCGGCGTCCACGGCCGGTGCGCACGGAGCCAGCGCCAGCGAGCCAGCGCCCGTCGATCTTCCCGAGCGGTGACGGCGCGGCCCGCATACCGCGCCAGCTGGTAGTCGGCAGCCAGGCGCCGCAGGCGGGTGCCTGGCGTATCGGCACCGGCCGCGGCGACGCGCCGGGCGTGCGCGGCGGGCGTCTCGGCCGGCCAGCGCGCCAGCCGTTCGTCCGGCTCGAGAAGCGCCAGCGCGGCCAGGTACGCGCCGACCGCGTCCGAGGGGGTGCCCGTCCCCCGCCGTCGGCGCGAAGGGAGCCGCGGCAGGTGCAGGTCAGGCACCACGATCGCTCGTTCCTCGAGCAGGGGGGCGGCGCGAGGCTCGCGGGCGAGACGGCTGCTGCGCAGCCACTCGGCCACGACGAGCACGATGGCGGCCAGGACCAGCAGCACGACGATCGCCAGGAAGAGCGTCTGATTGCTGCTGGTGGCCTCGGGTGGGAGGCCGCCCGTGCCGCCGCTGGCGACCGGTGGAGCGGTGGGCGGTGCACCGGCCACGCCGCGCAGGACGCTGAAGAAGGCCCCCAGCAGGATGAGGAAGGGGGCGAGGATGATCGCCACCAGGAAGAGCACGAGGCTGGCCGGCGCGATCAGGGCGCCCTCGAGGTCGCGCACGTCGAGCCCGAGCCAGAACGCGAGCGGCAACGCCAGGGCCACCACCGCCAGTGGGATCACGGTGGTGACGGTGAGCCAGGCCCGACCACTGCGCTCACCCGGGCTCAGGTTCAGGCCCAGCTCACGCAGGCGCGCCAGGCCCAGCGCGACGAACCCGAGCGTCACGAACAGGAGCGTGCCGCTGAAGGCGAGCGCGACGAACTGGGTGCGCAGCGGTCCGGCGGGCATGATCGCGCCGATCAGCCAGGGGATGGCCAGGAAGGGCAACGCGGTTCGCAGCAGCTGGCCCAGCACCAGGTCGTCGTCCTCGGGCACGCGGTGGGCGCCGCCCCGGATGACCGCGGCGCCCAGCAGGAAACCGCCGATGTGGTCCGCCAGCGACTGGAGCGGCTGACCGGCCAGTAGCGACTCGCGGGCGACGGGGCTGGCGAGCCAGCCGAGCGCGCTGAGGGCGAGGAGGACGGCCAACCAGGCCGCGCGGGGGAGGGGCGGATCGCGCCTCGCGAGCCAGATGCCGATGGCGGCCGCGATCGCGAAGTCGAAGGGTCCCAGGACCGGCGGATGGCGCACCAGCCCGACTTCCCAGCCGGCGTAGACGACGCTGAGCCAGGCGCCCTCGACGAGCGCGTCGAGGGCGGCCATGCCGAGGTCGCCCAGCCGCCTGGAGCGAGGGGTCCGCTCAGCCATTGACGGTGACGGAGGGGGCGGTCCGCCAGTCGGGCTCGAGCGCGGCCACGGCGGCCGGGATGCGCCGCGCACGAAGCACGCGGGCGGTCGCGGACGCCGTGGGCCCGATGGCGAGGTGCCGGACCTCGAAGCCGCTGCTGCGCAGCCGCAGCAGCGCGCCGAGGTAGGTTCGTGGCGCGCGGCAGCTGAGGGTCAGCAGCGTGGCGCCGGGAGGCACGCGCTGCGGCAGGGCCCCGAGGAGGTCCTCGAACGAGGCCGACACGAACGGGCCCATGCGCGCCAGGAGCTCGCCCACGCGGGTCAGCTGCTGCCGGTCGGCCCGCGGCGGGAGGTAGCTCAGCCAGCGCTCGCCGCCCGTGCGGAACGCGGCCGCGAGGCCGCAGGCACTCCCGGACGCGAGGGTGGCCCGGGCGAGCGACGCCGCGGCCACCCCGAGCGCCTCCAGGCGCTCCTCGTCGTAGACCGGCAGCCAGTGCGGGCCGTCGGCGGTCTGGGCGTCGAGCACGATGATGACGACCTGCTCATTCGCCGGCTCGAAGCGCTTGCTGACGGGCTGCCCCAGTCGCGCCGTCGCGCGCCAGTGGCGCTGGCGGACGGGATCGCCCGGCTGTTGCGGCCGCACCCCCGCGAAGAGCGCCGGATCCACGAAGAGGCTGCTGCGGGCCCGCCGCGTGCCCAGCGGCGCACGGCTGGGCTGCTCGCTACGCACCGGAACCGTACGCGGCAGGACCGTGAAGGTGGCGGGCAACTCGCGCTCCTCGCGACCCACCTCGCGCCCGAACAGGTCGGTCACCTCGAGCCGCACCGGTCCGAAGTGGAAGACCCCCCGCCGCTCGGCTCGCAGGTGCAGGTGGCGCACGACGCGCTCGTACCACAGCAGCGACCAGCCGTTGCGCAGCATGCCCTGCCCGGCGATCTCGCTGCGCAGCAGGGGACGCTCGACGACCGCCAGGCCGTCGTCGACGTAGTCGTCGGTCACGAGCCGCGGCAGTGGCAGCGGCTTGCGGTTCCAGACGCGCAGCCCGATCCGCACCTCGTCGCCCCACACCGCCCGTGCCGGGCCCAGGTCCCGCTCGTAGTCGAGGTCGCGCAGGCCGTAGCGGGACCAGATGTCCATCACGAGCACGACGAAGAGCGTCACCGCGCCGATCAGGACCAGCCCCGGCTGGCTCAGGACGGCCCCGACCAGGACGAGGCCCACGGCCAGCACGGCCCGGCCGATCACGGTCGGCTCCCGACCCCGGCCACGAGCTCAGGCGCCTTCGCCCACCGGCAGCGGCGTCGCGGCCAGGACCTCGGCCACGATCTCGGTCGCCGTGGCGCCGCGCAGCTCCTGGTCGACATCGACCAGCAGGCGGTGCGGCAGGACCGCGGGCGCGACCGCGACGACGTCGTCCGGCAGCACGAACTCGCGCCCTGCCAGGAGGGCCCACGCCTGGCTCGCCCGGTAGAGCGCGACGCTGGCCCGCGGGCTGGCTCCGAGGCGCAGGCTGGGATGGTCGCGTGTGGCCCGCACGACCGCCACGAGGTAGCGCTCGACCTCATCGGCCACGCGGATGCCGCGCACGCGATCCTGCAGTGCCAGCACCTCCCGTGCCTCGACGACCGGCAGCACCCGATCGAGCGGCTCGGCCATGTCCCGGTAGCAGCGAGCGATGGCGCGCTCGCCATCGTCGCTGGGGTAGCCCACGGTGATGCGCACGAGGAAGCGGTCGAGCTGTGCCTCCGGCAGGGCGAAGGTGCCCTCGAGCTCGATGGGGTTCTGCGTGGCCAGGACGATGAAGGGGCGTGGCAGCTGGCGCGTGACGCCATCGACCGAGACGCGGCCCTCCTGCATCGCCTCCAGGAGGGCCGATTGCGTGCGCGGCGTCGCGCGGTTGATCTCGTCGACCAGCAACACGTTGGTGAAGAGGGGCCCGGGCACGAAGCGGAAGGCACCCTCGAGGCCGTCGCCCGGCACCGTCCCGGCGGCGGCAGCGAGGACGCTCGAGCCGGTGACGTCGCTGGGCAGCAGGTCCGGCGTGCCCTGCACGCGCGCGAACTGCAGGCCGAGCGCCGCCGAGAAGGCCCGCGCGAGGAGCGTCTTGCCAGTCCCCGGGACGTCCTCGATGAGGGCGTGGCCGCCTGCCAGCAGGGTGGTCGCCAGCAGGCGGAGTGCCCCCTCCTGGCCGACCACGGCCTGGCCGACGGCCTCCTGCAGGGCGGCCCAGGCCCGGCCGCCGTCGCGGGACGAGGCTTCGCTCACGGTCGTTCCGGTCGGGCCGCCACGGGCGACTCCAACCGGCCGAGCCGCTCGATCTCGAGCACGACGAGGTCGCCCGCCTGGAGGTAGCGGCCGAGGCGCTCGCGCGACTCAAGCAGGCAGCCGCCGCCGACGGTGCCGCTGCCGATCAGGTCACCGGGGCGCAGCCGCACGTCCGCGGATGCCCGGGCGAGCATCTCGCCGAAGCTGTAGTGCGCGTCGCACCAGCGACCCCGGCTGATCGGCTGGCCGTTCACCGTGGACGTCATGGCCAGGTCGTAGCCCTTGCCCGCCCGGACGTCGGCCAGTTCGTCCGGCGTGACCAGCCACGGCCCGATGCTCGTGGCGAAGTCCTTGCCCTTGGCCGGCCCGAGGCGCACGGTGGTCTCATCGCGCTGCAGGTCTCGCGCCGACCAGTCGTTCAGGACGAAGTAGCCGCCGATGACCTCCTCCGCTCGCTCGGCGGTCAGGTCCCGGGCCGCCGTGTCCACGAGGGCCCCGACCTCCAGCTCGTAATCCAATTCGGCGCTCCCTGCGGGCGCCCACACCGCCTCCTGCGGGCCCCGCAGCTCCGAGACGTTGCTGAAGTAGAAGACCGGCAGGCGGTACCACGCCTCCGGCACCTCCTGCTGGCGGCGCGCCCAGGCCGATCGGACATGGGTCTCGAAGGCGTAGAAGTCGCGCAGGCTGCCGGGATCGAGCACGGGCGGTCCGAAGACGAGGTCCGGCTCTTCGAGCGCGAGGTCGTCCGCGTCGGAGGGGTCCAGCCGGGCGCCGTCGGGCGCGCCCCCTGGGCCCCCTGCGCCGAAGGGCTCCGCGATGTCGCGCAGGTGCTCCACCCGCCGACCGGCGGCGAGCTGCGCATCGAGCGTCGTCACGGGCTCGCGGAAGAGGGCGTCGTTGTGGGCCAGTCGCGGGTCCCGGGCAGCGAGACGGCGGCGGGCACGTTCGAGCTCGAGCCAGCGACCGTCCGGGAGTGCTGCAGCGAGGCGCCAGGACGCACCGACGGGCGCGTGTCGTTCGCGGACGTGGGCCAGGCGCATGCGCGGAGTCTAGTGCGCAGGGCCGAGGGCCTCGCGTCAGGCGGGCTTGAACACCATCAGGCCCACCATCACGATCAGGCCCAGCGTGCCTACCGCGGCGAGCGTCTCGGGCACGCGGTTCTGCAGCAGGGCGCTCAGCTCCGGGCCGCCGAGCGTGACCTGTCCGTCCGGGCCTGGCTGGAGCCGGTCGCGGAGGCCGTAGTAGAAGCGTGCGCCGATCGCGTACATCACGGCCAGCACCGCGATCAGGGTGGCGGTCGTGGCCAGCACCCAGGGCGTCGCCAGGAGGCTGGAGTTCCACGCCGCGCCAAGGCCGCCGACCGCCAGCAGGAGGAGGCCCAGGTACATCAGCCGGTTGGCCGCGTTGGACATGCCGAGGTAGGAGTTCACCACGGCCGGGTCGCTCTGGCGCCGGATCAGGAAGGCCATGAAGGCCGAGGCGCCATGGCAGAGCACGAAGAGCACGAGCCCCGCGAGGTGCAGGAAGACCAACCCAAGGTACAACGCCTCTCCCTCCGCGCGTCGCTTGATGGCGTGCAGTGTGCCGGGCAGCGTCAAGCCCGGTGTTTGCCACCCGGAAGCGCGCCCGTTGGCAGGCGGCACGTGCTAGTCCAAGAAGGAGTACGGAGCGCCGCTGGAGGTGCAAGGGAAGCGAGGACTGACCGCTCGAGGGTCGCCGGCGGCCGTCGGGCTGCTCCGCCGAGCGGGGATCGGACGACCGCGTGCCCACCCGACCGCCGGGCACCGCGCGTGACAGCCGCGCACCGCCGGTTGGGCGGCTTGGTAATCCTTCTTGGGCTACGAGCGCACTCTTGGGCTACGAGCGCACTCGGGTGCCCTCCTGGCGGCGCTCCCGCGGCGCGGCGCGCCCTCCTTGCGGCGCTCACGCCGCCAGGCGCGCCGGCCTGGCGTCGCGACGGCTACAGGTTCCCGCGCTTCGCCTGCTCGCGCTCGATCGCCTCGAAGAGGGCCTTGAAGTTGCCCACCCCGAAGCCGCGCGAGCCGTGCCGCTCGATGATCTCGAAGAAGAAGCTGGGGCGATCCTGGACCGGCCGGGTGAAGATCTGGAGCAGGAAGCCCTCCTCGTCCCGGTCCGCCTCGATGCCCAGCTCCTCGAGCGTCTCCATCGGTACCCCGACGTCCCCGACGCGATCGGCCAGCGTGGCGTAGTACTCGTGCGGCAGGCCCAGGAACTGCACGCCGTAGTCGCGCAGCCGCCGCACCGTGGCGACGATGTCCTCGGTGCGCAGCGCGATGTGCTGCGTGCCCGCGTCGAGGTAGTAGTCGAGGAACTCCTGGATCTGGCTCTTGCGCCGTCCCGTGGCCGGCTCGTTGATGGGGAACTTGACGCGCCCGTTGCCGTTGGTCATGACCTTCGACATGAGTGCGCTGTACTCGGTGTGGATGACCTTGTCGTCGTAGTGGATCAGCTGGCTGAAGCCGAACACGTCGCGGTAGTAGGCCACGAAGCGATCCATGTCGCCGAGGGAGACGTTGCCCACGCAGTGGTCGATCTCCAGCAGGCTGAGCCCCTCGGCATGGGCCGCCGGCCGCTTGATGGGCCGATAGCCAGGCGCGTAGGTGCCGTGGTAGGCCCCCCGATCGACGAACGAGTGGACGACCTCCCCGTAGGTGTGCACCGCGCTCTGCCTCAGCGTGCCGTCCTCACCCCCGTCGATCTCGATCGGCTCCTGGTACGAGCGCGCCCCGCGGACCGTCGTCTCGCGCCAGGCGGCGCTGGCATCGTCCACGGCGAACGCGATGTCGTGCACCCCGTCGCCATGGCGGTGCACGTGATCGGCGATCTCGCCGTCCGGCGACAGCGGGGCGGTCAGGACGAGGCGGATGTCGTTCTGCACGAGCACGTACGACGCTCGATCGCGCACCCCGGTCTCCAGGCCCGCATAGGCGACCGGCGTGAAGCCCCACAGGGCGCGGTAGTAGTTGGCGGCCTGGCGCGCGTTGCCGACCCAGAACTCGACGTGGTCGATGCCCTTCAAGGGCAGGAAATCCTGGGCCTCGGCATAGGCGTCGGGATTGATGTGCGCACCGGACTGGTTGGCCGCCCCGAGCCCGGGTTCGCTGATCGTGGCCATGCGCGAATCTCCCCTGCAGCCTGACGGCGAAGGGCCTCATCGTACGTCGGGCCGCCAAGGGCTACCATCTCGCGCGGGGCGGCCACCGAGGACCTGAGGGACGAGGCGACGGCATGACGGACGGGGCGACCCTGCAACTCGACGGCGACGAGCTCGAGGTGGTGATCGCGGCGTTGCGGCTCTACCTTGATGCGGAGGAGGATCCGGCCACCGTGGCGCTGCTCAAGCGGCTGCTGACGCGCCTGGGTGTGCCGCCCGAGTATCCCTCCTGATCGCTCAGCGCTCTTCCCGGCAGGGGTTGCTCAGCGTCCCGATGCCGTCGATGGCCATCGCCATGAAGTCGCCATCGTGCAGGAAGCGGGGCGGGTTGCGATACACGCCGACCCCCGACGGCGTACCCGTCAGCAGCACGTCGCCTGGCTCCAACGTGAAGGCCCGCGAGCAGTAGGCCAGCAGCTCGCGCACCGAGAAGATCATGTCGGCCGTGCGACCGTCCTGGAGCAGCTCCCCGTTGACGCGAGCCGTCAGGCGCAGCGTCTGCGGGTCGGGCAGCTCGTCCGCCGTCACCAGCAGCGGGCCCATGGGCCCGAACGTGTCCAGGGACTTGCCCCGCACCCACTGCCGGTCGGCCGACTGAAGGTCGCGGGCCGTGACGTCGTTGGCGACGGTGTAGCCGAGCACGCCGTCGATCGCGGCGGACGGGTCGACCCGCCGCAGCGAACGTCCGACCACGACTGCCAGCTCGACCTCGTAGTCGACCTGGGTCGTGAGCGCGGGATCCCAGCGCACGGCCGCTCCGCCGCCGATCACGGCCGTGGGGAACTTGGCGAAGAGGATCGGCTCGCTCGGCGGCTCGCGGCCCTGTTCCGCCGCGTGCGCGTGGTAGTTGAGCCCCACGGCGACGACCTTCCCCGGCCGTGGCACGGGGGCCAGCAGCTCCAGCTGGGCCAACGGCGCACCCTCGCTGAGGACGCGGGAGGCGGCGAAGCGGGTCGCCTCGCGGAGCCGCTCGACGAGCGGGGGCCCGCCGGCCAGCAGCTCGGCCATGGTGGCCGGCCCGCCCGACGACACGGCCGATGCGGGGAGCACGCGCGCGCGGCTGCCGGTCCCGGCATCGAGCGGCAGCGACGGATCCTCCAGGGCGACGCCGAGCCGCTCGCGTCCGGCGTCCAGGAAGCTGCAGAGGCGCATCGCCGACGCCGGGCTCAGGCCGGGTCGCCGGGATGGGCCACGAGGGCAGACACGCTCACCTCCCGGGGTTCGATGCGTCCAGGGGGCCCAGTATGGTCGCTGCGGCGGGCACTGCCTCGGCCGGCCGGGGCGCGGTCTCGGCGAGGATCACCGCACCGATCACGAGCGCCCCGCCGAGCAGCTGCACCGGCGTGAGCGACTCCCCCAGCAGCAGGGTCGCCAGCACGATCGTGTAGATCGGCTCGACGGTGCTCACCAGCGCGGCGCGGGCGGCGCCGATGCGCTTGGTGCCGGCGTAGAAGGCCTGTACCGCCAGCGCGGTCGCCACCAGGCCCACTCCGATCAGCCCGAACCACGCGTCGGAGGGGACCTGCGTGGGCAGGATCGGGCGCCCTCCCGCGAACGCCAGGGCCGCGTAGACCGCCAGGGTGGCGCTCATCATGATCGCCGCCGCCGGCGCGGGATCGGTCTCCTGGACGCCCTCCAGGGCCTCGGGCGGGGCGGGATCGCGTGGCGTGCGCCGCTCACCGGCGAGGCGCGCCGACAGCACGATCCAGATGGCGTAGATGACCGGCGAGGCGAGCACCAGCAGCAGGCCCGAGAGCGGGGGCACCTGCGTCGGGTCGATGCCGCCAACGGCCAGGGCCACGCCGAGCAGGGCGAGCCCCAGCGCGGCCCACGGCCGGCGACCCTCGAGCCGCCGTCCGAAGCGCAGGGCGAGCACGGCCACCAGGGCGGGGTAGATGTAGACGATCAGCGCGGCGAGCGAGGCCGACACCGTCTCCAGGCCGGCGAAATACGTGCCGCTGTTGCCGACGTAGACCACGCCCAGTGCCAGCAGCACCAGGACCCGCCTCCGCGAGATCGTGCGCAGCGCGCGCCGGTTGAAGGGCACCAGCAGCAGCCAGGCCCAGGAGACCACGGCAGCGATCAGGAATCGCCAGTACAGGAGCGTCAGCCAGTCCAGGCCGGCGGCGTAGACGGGCTTGGCGAAGAGCGCGCCGGAACCGAAGCCGCAGGCCGAGACGAGGACCAGCACGACGCCCACCGCGCGACCGCTGACGGCCCGACCACCCATCGCCCGATGCTAGCGTGAGCGCGACGGGGCCGCTAACCGTTCGAGCGCGCCGGTGGGGTTATGCGGCGGGCCTCAGGCCTCGAGAATCTCGACGATGTGGCGGAACACGTCGCGTGCCGAGACGATGCCCGTCGGAAGCCCGCCGCGGGTGAGCGGGATGTGTCGGAAGCCGCCCACGGCCATCTTGTGGATCGCCACCGCGATCGAGTCGTCCTCGCGGAGCACGACCGGGTCGCGGGTCATGACCTCGCGCAGGGGTGTCGCGGCGAGTGCCCGGCCGTCCATGCGCAACAGGGCGTCGCGCTCGGTGAAGATCCCGGTCAGCTGGTCGCCCTCGACGACCAGCACGGAGCCGACCTCGCGCGCCTGCATCGCGGTGACGGCCTCGGCCACCGAGGCGTCGGCGCCGAGCACGATCGGCTCGCGATGGCCGAGCTCGCTGAGGTGCTCCACGACGAGCTGCCGCTCGAGCGGCGTCTGCGGCCGCGGCAGGTCGACCGTGCGCAGGTCGGCTCCGCAGTTCTCGCACTCGTCCGAGCCCTCGATGTTGTCGAACTGGCAGATGGGGCAGATCACGGGACGCTCCACGTGTCGCCGCTGCGCAGCAGGTTCGCCAGGTCGCCCGGGCCGCGCTGCGCGATGACGGCCTCGATCTGGGACGTCAGCAGCTCATCGTGGGTGGGCCGCTCGACGTTGCGGAAGACGCCCACCGGCACGGGGTACTCGGGCCACCACATGCGCGAGAGCATGTAGGCCAGATAAGGATCCTCGGCCTCCTCGTCGTGCACCAGCAGATCGGCCTCGGTCACCCCGCCGCCGAGCTGCACGACCTCGGGATGGAGACCGTCCAGGCGGATGCCCCGGTCGCGGTCCTTGCCGAAGATCATGGGCTTGCCGTGCTCCAGGACGAGCATGCGATCCTCTCGCACCTCGCGATCCGTGAACTCGCGGTAGGCACCGTCGTTGAAGATGTTGCAGTTCTGGAGCACCTCGACGAAGGCCGAGCCGCGATGGTAGCCGGCACGCTCGAGGGTGGCCTGCAGGTGCTCGGTGTGGGTGTCCACCGAGCGGGCCACGAAGGTGGCCTCCGCCGCCAGCGCGATGGAGAGCGGCATGACCGGATGGTCGATCGTGCCGTCCGGCGAGGACTTGGTGCGCTTGCCCAGCTCGGAGGTCGGCGAGGCCTGGCCCTTGGTGAGGCCGTAGATGCGGTTGTTGAACATGACCACCTTGACGTCCACGTTGCGGCGCATCGTGTGCAGCACGTGGTTGCCGCCGATCGAGAGGGCGTCGCCGTCACCGGTGATGACCCACACCATCAGGTCGGGCCGGGCAGCCTTGAGACCCGTGGCCAGCGTAGGCGCGCGGCCGTGGATGCTGTGGAAGCCGTAGGTGTTCATGTAGTACGGCAGGCGGCCGCTACAGCCGATGCCCGAGATGAAGACCATCTTCTCGCGCGGCACGCCGAAGTCGGGCATGGTCTTCTGCGTCTGGGCGAGGATCGAGTAGTCGCCGCAGCCGGGGCACCAGCGGACCTCCTGGTCGGACACGAAGTCCTTGCGGGTGAGCTGGATCACGGCTGCGTTCTCGGCGCTGAGGGACGGACCGTCGGCGGCGGTCGTTCGCGGGTCGCTCACGAGGCCTCCAGCAGGGCGCGGGCATGGTCTTCGATCTCGCTGATCTTGAAGGGCTTCCCGCGCACCTTGTTGTAACCCTCCACGGGCAGCAGGTACCGCGCACGGAGCAGCAGCCGCAGCTGGCCCGTGTTGATCTCCGGCACGAGCACGCGCCGGTAGTTGCCCAGCACCTCGCCGGTGTTGGCGGGCAGGGGGTTGAGGTAGCGCAGGTGTGCATGGGCGACGCTGTACCCGGCTGCCTGCAGGCGGAGGGCGGCGCTGTGCAGCGCGCCGAAGGTCGAGCCCCAGCCAAGCAGCAGCAGGTCGCCGCTCGCCGGCCCGCTCACCTCGAGCGCCGGGATGGTCGCGGCCACGCGGGCCACCTTCTCCTGGCGCAGCATGGTCATGCGGTGATGGTTCTCGGGGTCGTAGCTGACGTTGCCCGAGATGTCCGCCTTCTCCAGGCCGCCGATGCGGTGCTCGAGGCCGGGCGTGCCCGGTACCGCCCATGGGCGGGCGAGGGTCTCCGGATCGCGGTCGTAGGGCCGGAACGTCGCCGGGTCGTCGGCGTTGGCCACCCGCAGGTCCGGCAGGTCGGCGAGGTCCGGGATGCGCCACGGCTCGGCGCCCGTGGCCAGGAAGCCGTCGGACAGGTAGACCACGGGCGTCATGTGGCGCAGCGCGATGCGCCAGGCCTCGATGGCCATGTCGAAGCACTCGCCCGGCGTGGCCGGGGCCACCACGGGCACCGGCGAATCGCCGTTGCGCCCGAAGACGGACTGCAGCAGGTCCGCCTGCTCGGTCTTGGTGGGCATGCCCGTGGACGGGCCCGCGCGCTGGACATCCACGACCACCAGCGGCAGCTCCACCATCACGGCCAGGTTGAGCGCCTCGCTCTTGAGGGCTAGGCCCGGCCCGGACGTGCCGGTGAGGCCGAGCGCTCCGCCGTAGCTGGCGCCGATGGCAGCCCCGATGGCGGCGATCTCGTCCTCCGCCTGGAAGGTGCGCACCCCGAACTGCTTGTAGCTGGAGAGGCTGTGCAGGATGTCGCTGGCCGGCGTGATCGGGTAGCTGCCGTAGAAGAGGGGGCGCTGGGCCAGCTGGGCGGCGGTCACGAAGCCCAGCGCGGTGGCTTCGTTGCCGGTGATGTTGCGGTAGGTGCCCGGTGCCAGGCGGGCCGGCGCCACGCGGTACTGCGTGTGGAAGAGTTCGGTGGTCTCGCCGAAGGCGTAGCCGGCCTTGAGCGCGCGGCGGTTGGCCTCGGCGATGACCGGCCGCTTGGAGAACTTGTCGTCGATCCACTCGACCGTGGGCTCCATGCTGCGCTCGTAGAGCCAGAACATCAGGCCGAGGGCGAAGAAGTTCTTGGTCAGGTCGACCTGCTTGGCCGTCATGTCGAGGCCCTCCAGCGCCCGCGCGTTGAGGGTGCTGATGGGGATCTCGAAGACGTTGTAGGCCTTGAGCGAGCCGTCGCGCAGCGGGTTCGAGTCGTAGCCGGCCTTGGCCAGGTTGGCGGGCGTGAAGGCGTCCTCGTTGACGATCAGGGCGCCCCCGGCCGGCAGGTCGATCAGGTTCGTCTTGAGGGCGGCCGGATTCATGGCCACCAGCACGTCCGGCTGGTCGCCCGGGGTGAAGATGTCGGCACTCGAGAAGCTGAGCTGGAAGCCGCTCACGCCCGGCAGCGAGCCGGCCGGGGCGCGGATCTCGGCGGGGAAGTCCGGCAGGGTGCTGACGTCATTGCCGAACACGGCGGTGGTCCGCGTGAACTGGCTGCCCGTGAGCTGCATGCCGTCGCCGGAGTCGCCCGCGAAGCGGATGGTGACGCGGTCGAGCTCGACCTCGGGACGGGCCTGGCGCTGTGGCGCCGAAGTGGTGGTCACGCCCCCTCCGGCTCCTCCAGGCGCTGGTGAGGACGCGGCGGGAGGTTGAGGATCTCGGCCGGGAACGCCTCTGCGATGTACTCGAGGATGTCCTGCTGGCGCAGGTTGGCCACGGGCTGCCCCTCGGCATCGACGATCGGGACGTTGCGGAACTGCCCGCGATCCATGATGTGCGCCGCCTCGCCGAGCGTGGCCGTCGCGGTGAGGGTCTGCGGGTTCGGCTTCATGTAGGTGTCGACGATCTCGTCGGCGGGGACCTCGCGGCCGAGCACCTTAAGCAGCACGTCGCGCTCGGTGAAGATGCCGACCAGGCGGCCCTCCCGCACGATCAGGGCCGGCTCGCCGCGGGCTGCGCGCATGCGGTCGATGACGTGCCAGACGTTGCTGCCCGCTTCCACCAGGAGTGGGTCGCGCCGCACCACGAGCGTCACGCGCTCCGCGGCGAGGGAGCGCGACGTCGGCGGGCTGATGGTGCCGTCCGGGCTTCGAGTCACGGTCCAGAGTGTAGTCCGCGCGTGGGAATGCCACCGCGAGCGGCACCGGGTCGGCTCGCGTCGGGCCGCGTCTGTGGTGCAGCGACTCGTCCCGGCTCCGGTACGCTTTGACCGATGGCCCCTGCACAGCCCGCCGCGTCGCCTCGCGTCGGCGTCGTCGCCGACGACCTGATCTGGGCCTCGCGCCTCGCGGCGGCCGTGGAGCGCGCCGGCGGCGGGGCGGTCACCGTGTCGCGGCAGGACGGCCTGGCCGCGGCTGGTGTCGAGGCCGTGCTGGTCGATCTCGGGGCCCGGCGCGTCGATCCGCTGGCCATCCTCCGGGCCGCGGCCGATGCCGGCCTGCCGACCCTGGCGGTGTTGCAGCACGACGACGCCGCGCGGCGCAAGCAGGCACGTGCCGCGGGCGCCACGCGGGTGACCAGCTACAACGCCTTCCACCAGGCCGGTCCACGGCTCGTGGCACGCCTCCTCGCCGGGCCCGCCGCGAACCCTCGGCGTGGCGCGAACCCTGGGCGCGGCACGAACCCTGGGCGTGGTGCGAACCTCCGGCGTCCCACGACCGGGTCGGGTGCCTCCGATCCGGGGACCGCTCCCCAACCCGCCGGCATCCCTCCCGCCCGCTATGGAGAGCGGCTCGAGGCTGCGCGGACCGCGCTCCACGATCGCGGCGCTGCCGCCCTGCTGCTGGGACCTGGGGCGGAGCTGCGATGGCTCGCCGGCTACGCACCGCTGCCGCTGGAGCGGCTGACCCTGCTCGTCGTGCCGGCCGATGGGCCCGCGACGCTCCTCGTGCCGCGGCTGGAGGCGCTCGGCGGCGGCGCCTCACCCGCGGTGCAGGGCGGCCTGGTGGCCCTCGCGACGTGGGAAGAGACCGACGATCCCTACGCCCGCGCGGCGCAGCTCCTGCCGGTGAGCGCCAGCCGTCTCGGCGCGCGATTCCTCGTCTCGCAGCCGCTTTGGGCCCTCCACCTGCTGCGACTCCAGGCCGCCCTGCCGGGTGCGCGCTGGGAGCTCGCGGCGACGGTGCTGCGCGGCCTGCGCATGGTCAAGGACGCACAGGAGATCGAGCTGCTGCGGGCTGCCGCCCATGCCGCCGACGAGGTCGTGCTGGCGATCGTCCGGGGTCGCCTGATCGGCCGGACCGAGGCGGACGTGGGTCGCGAGGTGCGCGAACGGCTGGTCGCCGCGGGGCACGACGAAGCCTCGTTCTGGATCGTCGGCAGTGGCCCCTACTCGGCGGAGCCGCACCACGAGGCGGGCGAACGCCTGATCGTGGCGGGCGAGCCGGTCGTGCTCGACATCGGCGGGGTGCGCGCGGGCTACTGCTCCGACACCACGCGAACCGTCTGGCCCACGGGCGGCGATCCGGGGCGTGGCCCCGACGACACCTTCCGCCGCCTCTATGGGGCCCTGCAGGAGGCCCAGGCCGCGGCCGTGGCGGCGGTCCGCCCGGGGGTCGCCGCCGAGGCGATCGACGCCGTCGCGCGGCGGGCCATCGGCGCCGCCGGGTTCCGGGAGGCCTTCACCCACCGCACGGGCCACGGGATCGGCCTGGAGGCTCACGAAGACCCCTACCTGGTGGCCGGCAACCGCGAGCGCCTGGCGGTCGGCCATGCCTTCAGCGTGGAGCCGGGGATCTACCTCGAGGGCCGATACGGCGCCCGGATCGAGGACATCGTGGCCTGCGGAGCGGATGGCCCCGACGTGCTCAACCGCACGGAGCGCGACCTCTTCGTCGTCAACGGGGCCTAGCCCGGCCGCCGCCTAGGCGCTTCGGTGACGCCCGCGGGCCCGATCGGGACCCGGTGCTATGATCGGTCCCCGTCCGCGCCCCAGCGCGGCATACACCAGCGGACCGACCCGAAGCGTGAGCATCGAGCCCAACGAGCCGCGGCCGGTCGTGACCGACCCGCTCGCCACAACGGACCTGGCCAACGGGTCCGCTGAAACGATCACCCGAGGCGCCACCGCCGCCCAGCTGCGCCGCTTCATCAAGTCGCGGCCGTACGTGCCGCTGCACGAGCTGCGGCGCCGCTTCGAGCTGAACGGTCAGGCCGACGACGTCTGTCCCGTGCAGACCCCGCAGGGCATCGTCTACGTCGGCCTGCCGCCTCGCGAATGCATGCTGCTGGGAGAGCTGGTGCGGGCAGGCGACGTGGGCGTCGAGCTGTGCCGCGACCCCTCCGTGCCGATCGTCGTCGGCGTCTTCCCGATGCGGCCGGTGGCGCGCACCTAGCCATCGCCGCACATCCGGCAGCGACGCAGGAGCGGACGCGGGACGCCGACTAGCCCACCAGGTGCGCCACGGGCACGGTCGTCCCCTCCAGCGCCAGCAGGTCGCGCTTGAGCTCGAGCGAGTCCGGGCCGCCGCCATAGCCGCCGATCGAGCCGTCGCCGGCCACCACGCGGTGGCACGGCACGAGGATCCAGAAGGGGTTGCGGCCCATCGCAGCTCCCACCGCCCGAGCCGCGCCGGGAGCCCCGATACTGCGCGCCAGTCGCCCGTAGCTGGTGGCTTCGCCGCGCGGCACCCGGCGTGCGCCTTCGAGGACACGTCGGTCCCATGCCGCGACCCCGCGCCAGTCGATCGGCAGCTCGGCGACCTGCGACGGTCGTCCGTCCAGCGCCAGTAGCAGCTCGGCACGAGCCCGGACCAGCTGCGCCCGCGCGGCTCGCGGAGCGGCCTCGGGATCGTCCGTGACCCGGCCGCCGACGCGGCGCGCGACCTCCAGCCCGAATGCCGCCCCCTCGCCGCGCAGCCAGACCCCGCACACGCCGGACGAGCTGGCCGCCACGTGGACCGGTCCCCACGGCGAAGCGATCGTCGTCCGCAAGGCCTCGGGTCCAGGGGTGGCCGTCATGGCGTCATCGTGCCAGAACGCCTGCACCGTCGGGACCCTTGGGGGCCGAACGGCGGGGCGTTCGGCACTCTCCCGATTCGTCGCTTCCGTTATACTCCCGGGGAGTATGACAGGAATGACCGCGGAACCGACGCAGGCTGGGCCCATCCAACTCGTGCTGCCCGTCGAGGGCATGACCTGCGCCTCGTGCGTCAACCGGATCGAACGGTTCCTGGGCAAGACGGACGGGGTCCTCGAGGCGACCGTCAACCTGGCGACCGAGCAGGCGACCGTGCTGGTCGATCCGCGACGCGCGGGTCGCGAGGAGCTGGTCGCCGCCGTCGAGGCAGCCGGCTACGAGGTTCGTCGCGAGGCGCCCGCGGCGCGCGCGGACCTCATCACCGCGACCGTCGACGAGGACGCCCTGGCGCGCGCACGCGATCAGCGTGACCTGGGCCTTCGGGCGCTGGTCTCGATCGTCGTGGCCCTGGGCATCATGGCCATCATGCTCTGGCCGGCGCGGCCGTTCGACATGGAGACGGTGAACCGCCTCGTCCTGCTGCCGTCCACCTTCATCGAGTTCTGGGCCGGCGGGCGATTCCTGCGGGCGGCCTGGCGGGCGGCCCGGCACGGGGCGGCGACGATGGACACGCTGGTGAGCGTGGGCACGCTCGCGGCGTGGGGCTACAGCGTGGTGGTGACCCTCTTTCCCGGGCTCATCGCCGGGTCGGGCATCGAGCCGGTGACCTACTTCGACTCGGCCGCCATCATCATCGGCCTGATCCTCGCCGGGCGCTGGCTGGAGGCGCGGGCCAAGAGCCGTACCGTCGGCGCGGTCCGCGCGCTCGTGGGACTGCAGGCGCGTACGGCACGCCTCGTCCGTGACGGGCATGAGGTGGACGTCCCGATCGTCGAGGTTCGTGCAGGCGACCTGCTGCGGGTGCGGCCGGGCGAGAAGGTGCCCGTCGACGGCGTCGTCACCGACGGCACGTCGGCCGTCGACGAATCGATGCTGACGGGGGAACCGATGCCCGTCGCGAAGAGCCACGGCGACGCGGTCATCGGTGCCACGATGAACACGACCGGCAGCTTCGTGATGCGGGCGACGCGGGTCGGCGCCGACACGGTGCTGGCCCAGATCGTGCGCATGGTCGAGGCGGCCCAGGGCTCGAAGGCGCCGATCCAGCGACTGGCCGACCGGGTCGCGGCCGTCTTCGTGCCCCTCGTGATGACCCTCGCCGCCATTACCTTCGGCGCCTGGCTGCTGCTGGGACCCGAGCCGCGCCTCACGTATGCCCTGGTCGCCGCCATCACCGTGCTCATCATCGCCTGCCCCTGCGCGATGGGCCTGGCCACGCCGACGGCGATCATGGTGGGAACCGGCAAAGGCGCCGAGAACGGCATCCTCATCCGGGGCGGGGAAGCGCTCGAGCGCGCCGGCCGCGTGACGACGGTGGTCCTGGACAAGACCGGCACCCTGACCGAGGGTCGCCCGGCCGTCGTCCAGCTCGTGCCAGCCGCCGGGTGGACCCCCGAGCGCGTGCTCGACGTCGCGGCGCCCGTGGAGCGGCGCTCGGAGCACCCCCTGGCGCAAGCGATCCTGGCGTCCGCGCGCTCGAGTCAGGTCGGCGGCGGTGAGGTCGCGGGCTTCGAAGCCCTGCCGGGTCTTGGGGCCGCGGCCGCCGTCGACGGACGACTCGTGCTGGTGGGCAACGCCCGCCTGCTGGCGGACCGTGGCGTGGAGCTCGGGGAGCTGGCGACCGCCGCCGAGGCCGCCGCGGCGGACGGCCGCAGCGCGGTGTTCGTCGCGGTCGATGGGCGGGCGGCAGGCCTGCTCGAGATCGCCGATCCGGTCAAGCCTGGCGCGCCCGAGGCGCTGCGGAGCCTGCGCGCGATGGGCCTCGAGCCGTGGCTCGTCAGCGGCGACTCGCGCAGCACGGCCGAAACCGTCGCTCGCGCCGTCGGCATCGCGCCGGACCACGTGCTGGCGGAAGTGTTGCCGGGCGACAAGGCGGAGCGCATTCGCGCGCTGCAGGCCGAGGCGCGGCAGGTGGCCATGGTCGGCGACGGCATCAACGACGCCCCTGCCCTCGCCCAGGCGGACGTGGGCATCGCGATCGGCAGCGGCACCGACGTCGCCATCGAGGCCTCCGACGTGACGCTGGTGGGTGGCGACCCGCGCCTGGTCGCGACCGCCGTCGCCCTCTCGCGAGCGACCCTGCGCACGATCCGCCAGAACCTCTTCTGGGCGTTCGCCTACAACGTGCTGCTGATTCCGGTCGCGATGGGCGTGCTCTACCCGTTCTTCGGGGTGACCCTCAATCCGGCCCTCGCGGCGGGCGCCATGGCGCTCAGCTCCGTGAGCGTCGTCAGCAACTCCCTGCGCCTGCGCGGTTTCCGACGCCCCACGGCCTGAGGGCCCGCGTCAGATTGGCAGCGGCTACCCTGCGCTCGTGGCCGCGCCTGCCTTCGAGCCGATCCATCCGCCCGCGCCGGCGCTGGCGGACGAGCGCGTCCGGCTGCGCCCCTGGCACCTCGCCGACGTCGACGCCGTTACGGCTGCCTGCCAGGACTCCGAGATCGCGCGCTGGGTGCCGATTCCCTGGCCCTACCTCCGCGAGCACGCCGTCGGCTTCATCGAGCGGACCATCGCCGACTGGGCGGACGGGGTGGCGGCCGAGTTCGCCCTGACCGACCCGGGCGACGGTCACGTCGTGGGGGCGCTCGGCCTGCGACGCGACCCGTCCGTGCCGCGCGGAGGGATCATCGGTTACTGGGTCGCCACGGAGGCGCGCGGGCACGGTGTGGCGACGAGCGCGACCCGGCTCGTGGCCCACTGGGCCCTGGTCAAGCTTCGGCTCGAGCGGGTGAGCCTCTACACGTACGTGGGGAACATCGCCTCGCAGCGGGTTGCTCAGCACGCCGGGTTCCGCTTCGAGGGCACCCTGCGCAACTGGGTCGAGTACCGCGGCCAGCCACGTGACGCGGTCATGTTCTCGCTGATCCCGGAGGACCTCGCAACCCGCTGAGGGGCCGCCGACGCGTCAACCGCCGAACGCGGCGGCGGCGAGCCGGGCGATCGCGTCGACCGTCCGCGGGCCATCCCCCTGCTCGAGGTTGACGGCCGTCGCGCCGATGCCCAGCACGGGGCCACAGTCGGCGATCGTGCGCACGGCGGCCTCGACCGTCGCCAACGTCATGCCGTGCGGCTCGGGCATCTGCACGGCCAGGCCTTCCGCGGCGTCCACGCAGTCCATGTCCAGTGCGAGGTAGATCCCGTCGGCGTCGGTAAGCGTCGTGGTCAGCCACGATCGCAGCGCCGCCCGTCCAGCGTCCGTGGCCAGCATGCCCGCCCCGAAGTGGGCCACCGGCGAGGCGGCCAGATCGCGCGACTCCTGCTCGTCGAGGACCTGCCCGCCGAGCAGCGCGGCGCGGCGCATCTCGACGCTCGGCGCGTCGCAGGCGGCGAGGAGGTCCGCATCGCCCCGCCCGCAGGCCATGGCAAAGGGCATCCCCCAGACGTTCCCCGATGGCGTCGTATCCGGCGTGTTGAAGTCGCCGTGCGCGTCGAACCAGGCGAGCGCGATGCGCAGATCCGGCCGCAGGCGGCGCAGCCCGGAAAGGGCGCCGGCGTGGGCGGTGCAGTCGCCGCCGAGGATGAACAGGCCGGCGTGGTCGCCGGCGACGGCCAGCACCTCCGCCACGCGGTCCGCGAGCCGCGGCAGGAAGTCCGCGATCAGGGCCCGGTTCTTGGCTCGCCGGTCTGGATCGGGCCGGAAGCCCGGCTCGATCCCGAGGTCGCCAGCGTCATGCAGGCGGCCGGCCGCCAGCGATGGGCGTGTCGCCGATCGTTCGAGCAGGCCCAGCGCGCGCAGCCCGGCGGGCGTGTGCTCCATGCCCGCGCGGTGGCCGCCGAGCGCCGTGGGCACGCCGAGGACCACGAGCGGGTCGTCCACGGATCCACCATACCCCGGCCGCCGCGTCGGCGGCACGGCGTCGCAAGTGTCCGCGGCTCGTCGCGTCGGGAGCGCCTCACGTCGCACTCCCGCGGTCACCAGATCGACCGGGCGGCTGTCCTCCCTCCCATAGGTTCGGGCCGCGGCGGCTTCCATCCTTCGCCTCCTCGACGCGCCGCTCCAGCGGCACCAACGGCGGGGGGAGGGAAGGGAAGACGATGCAGTACCGAAGAGCCGGGATCCTGCTCCTGGCGGCCCTTTTGGCGGCCGCCTGCAGCGCCAACGCGGGCGCCGGTCATCGCGGGATCGACTCGAGCCGGGCCGTGGCCCCCGAGGCGGCCGCGGTCGTCGATGGCAGCTACGACCAGATCGAACGGTTGCGCGCGGGCGTCCGCGCTGTCGACACGAGCTACGAGCGGATCGAACAGCTCCGGGGTGAGCGCGGGGTCGTCGAGTCGTCCTCCGGCTCGCCCGCGCCGAAGCGGGTCCCGCCCAAGGGCCTGCGCTGACCGACGCCTCGCCTCTCCCGCTCGACTCCTCGTTGGGCCGGGCCTGGGGGTCCGCGCCGAGGGCCGGAGGCCGAGCCTCCGGCCCTCACTCGTGGCCGGTGGCTGGCACGAGCCGCCAGGTCGAAGGCCCCGTGGCGTGGTCGATCGGCTCGATGCCGAGACGAGCCAGCTCAGCTCGGAGCGCGTCGGCGGTCGCGAAGTCGCGGGCGCCACGCGCCGCGTCGCGACGGTGCAGCAGCTCGGCCGCCTGCGGCGACAGCTCCCGATCGGCATGGTCGGCCGCGATCGATGGTCCGTCGTGCCAGACCCGGTGCAGGTCGAGTCCGAGCACCAGGTCCGCGTCGAGCACGAGCCAGCGCCGCTCGTCGGCGGGAAGGTCGGCCCTGAGGGTCTCGCGCACCGCGGCCAGGGCCGCGGGCAGGTCGAGGTCGCGGTCGACGGCGGCCACGAATCGCTCGTGCAGGGAGTGGCCGCCATCGGACAACGGCGCCGTCGGCGCGTGCGCCCGGTCGCCGGGGGCGAAGGTGGGGTTGGGGTCCGACCCGGTCACGCCGCGGCCGTGCCCCGCCACGGCGGCCGCGATCCCGCTCGGGCGTGGCGGTGCCTCACCGGCGACGAGCGGCTGCGGCGCCGCCCACGGGCCGTGGGCCGGCGGGGGGCCGAGCGCGTGCAGGCGGGCCCGCAGCGAGGCGAGCGCACGGGCGGCAGCCCGCAGCGATTCCTCCGAGTAGTTGAGCTTGCGGCCGTACTGCGCGGTCAGGGCGAGGTAGCGGAAGGCAAGCGGCTCGATGCCCTCGTCCGCCAGCTCGGTGACGCGCTGGAAGTTGCCCGCCGACTTGGCCATCTTCCGTCCCGACATCAGCAGGAACTCGCCGTGGACCCAGTGGCGGGCCGGGACGGACCCGGTCAGGGCGGCGCTCTGGGCGATCTCGTCCTCGTGGTGGGGGAAGACGTTGTCGATGCCGCCGGTGTGGATCTCGAAGCGGTCACCGAGGTAGCGGCGGCCCATGGCCGAGCACTCCAGATGCCAGCCGGGGTAGCCCTCTCCCCAGCGCGGTGTGGGCCACTTGAGTTGACGGCCCTCCTCGGCGTGCTTCCACAGCGCGAAGTCGGCCGGGTCGCGCTTGTCCGGCTCGACCTCCACGCGGTGGCCGGCGCGCAGCTCGTCGAGCGAGTTGCCGCTCAGACGGCCGTAGCCGGCGAAACGCGCCACCGCGTAGTAGACGGTCCCGGCCGGCGTGGCGTAGGCGTAGCCGGCGTCGACGAGCGCCTCGGCCATCGCCAGCATATCGGGGACGTGCTCGGTGGCACGGGGGAAGACGTGGGCCGGCAGGATGTTGACCCGCGCTTCGTCGGCATGGAAGCCGGCCTCGTAGGCGTCGGCGATCTCCTGCGTCGTCTTGTTCTCCAGGTGCGCGGCGACCAGCATCCGGTCAGCGCCGCGATCGAAGCGCTCGTCCCGCAGGTGGCCCACGTCGGTGATGTTCTTGACGTGAATGACCTCGAGCCCGTGGTAGAGCAGTGCCCGGCGGATGAAGTCGGCCAGCAGGAACGTGCGCAGGTTGCCCACGTGGGCCCAGCGGTAGACGGTCGGGCCGCAGGTGTAGATCCGGACGGGGCCAGGCCGTCCGTCGGGGAGCCCCTCGAGCGGGTCGACTGGTTCGACGGCGCGCGTCAGGGTGTTACGCAGGTGCAGGGTCACGGACGGGTCGGCTGAACGACGGGCGGCCGGCTCGTTGCGGCCGGGCGGCGGGGCGGGAGGGCGCGGCGCGATGGGTCGCAGCGGACCGGGACGAGCCTCTCCGCGACCACCGTAGCACAGGTCGCGCCGAGGCGACGGACGGCCGGGCGGCTTCTGGCATCATCGGCCCGTGAGCCGCGCCCAGCCCTTCGATGGCGACTTCCGCTACGTCACACCGATCGAGGTCCGCTTCCGCGACACCGATGCCATGGGCCACGTCAACAACGCCGTCTACCTGACCTACTTCGAGACGGCGCGGGCGGGCTACTACCGGGCCGTCACGGGCCGCACCTTCGAGACGGTCGCCGAAACCGAGACGTCGATGATCATGGCCCACTGCCGCATCGAGTACCGGGCGCCGGCCTTCTTCGGCGAGACGCTCCTCGTGGGTTGCCGGCCGGGCTGGGTCAGCCGCTCCTCGTTCTCGCTCGAGTACCGCATCGCCGCGGCCACCGACTCGCCGCGCGGCCCCGGGCGGCTGCTGGCCGACGGCGAATCCATCCAGGTCATGTACGACTACGGGGCCGCACGTCCGATGCGCCTGCCCGAGGCGCTGGTCCGCCAGCTGGAAGCCTACGAGGGCCGGCCCATCCCGCCCCGGCCCGCCGGCTGACGAGGCTGCGCATGCCCGGCAAGCGCGACGCGTACGTGGCGCGGCTCGAGGCCGGCGAGGAC
>Ga0187785_10000182_pt1 | contig 24159 bp, 24 predicted proteins | sample 0815_BV2_4_20_MG_FD_132466 | JGI IMG/M metagenome (GOLD analysis project Ga0187785, IMG submission 132466) | Tropical peat soil microbial communities from peatlands in Department of Meta, Colombia - 0815_BV2_4_20_MG | ecosystem: Environmental > Terrestrial > Soil > Wetlands > Peat | place...
AGGATCTTAACGATATGCAATCCCGGGCCGTAGCTGCTTTTTTTGGCGGCGGGGGTAAGGAACCTGTCGAAAATTCTTGGTTTCACATCGTCAGGGATTCCTTCGCCATTGTCGATCACCGAGACTTCAACAGTCCCGTCAAGATTATCGCGGGCGCTTACCAGAATATCGACATCAGGGCCCCCGTACCGGATACTGTTGGCAATGATGTTATGGAAGACCATCGCGAGCATTTCATCCGCAAGAACGGTCACCGAACATCCCTCGTGGCGTATTTTCTGGTCTGGATGGTCATCGATCTCTTTTTTCAGGATATCTTCGATCACCATCTCCCTGTTCTGCGGGGGGGAGTTGTAGAGTTTCAGGATTGCCTCGATATTCCTGATGACCGAGAGGTTATGGGTGAGCGATTCCGTTATTCGAAGTGCATGATCAGCGGTCTCAGCGCTATCCTTCTTTCGTATAAGGTCGGTAAATTGTTTCAGTGAGATCGTTACATTGATGATCTCATTGGTGAGGACATCCAGATAGATATCGAGATACAGGTTTGCCTTGCGGTTTACCTCCTTAAGTTCCCCGTCCTTTTCGCGAAGTTCCTCCAGAAGTGCGTTATATGACCGGGTCAGGGAAGCGATCTCGTCATCTCCCTGCGCTGTCAGCAGTCCTGTTGGTTCCTGCTTACGGTTGATCGTTTTCAGGTTCCTGTCAAGTTCGGTTACCGGCTTCAGGATATACCTTCGTAACAGCAGCCCGGCAAGAATAACAAAGACGATTGCAAGTGCCAGGAATGATTCAACCAGCGAAAGGAGCGTGGATCTCATTTCCTGGGCGATTGTCCTCGGCGTGTCTACCTCCAGGAGCATGACGGGTTTATTGAAGATATCATTTACGATTGCAAAGCCAGAGAACGTCTGGTCATTCTGTTCCCTGCTGATGGTTAAGGGAGCATTCACGGCAGTCAGCTGCGAGAGGACGGGATCTGTCTGAACCAGGTTATTATTGAGATCGAACAGAAGGGCTGTCAGGTGAAGTCTGTTCTGAATCGAAGCGATCTTCGTTTCGTCGAGCGACTGAAGCATGACCAGTGTTCCATGGCCGGGTCCCGTCCCGCTGGTCGGAAGGATCGTATGCATACCCACAAGGAAGGCACCGTCGGGAAGAAGAACCACACCCTGTTTCTTTTTCCCCCCTCGGGAGTTGGAGAGGACGCCAAGATTCTCAGAAAAATATCCGATGGTGCTCCTGGAAATATTGGTCCGGGTCTTGTTCTGGAGATCATACCCTTGCGAAGCGATCAGATTCCCGTCGATATCATAATACAGAAGGCCATTGATCTGGAGACTCTCGTACGTCGTAACCGGATTGATAACAGCGTTGCGATAATCACCATTCTGGTTCACCATGAAACGATACGTATCGTCCCAGACCGCCCAGTCGCGGGCTTTGGTACCGAGTTGATCGGATTCATAACCGATCTGGTCCAGAACGAGCAGGGTGTTGGAATCCGACTCGCGCTGTTCTATCTGAGCGTACGAAGAGAGCATGAGAAGCTGGGCGATGAAACTCAGGGCAACGATGAGAAAGAGTGCTGTTGCACAGAGAATGATCAGGGTCCTTGACTGAATCTTCACATTTGTTCAATCGATCTTGGCCTACCATGCATATTAAATTCCCCTGTTGTGAAATCGCATCCTTAAAAGACCGGAACAAGGTGTCGGGGTATAACAAACCAGGATCGGCTGACGATACATGTGTTCGATTTGTGCACACCTGAAGCCGGACCCAGGGCACCGCAGGGAGAAACAATTACGGAGTAAAAAACTTCTTTTTAGGGGAACGGGATGAACGGCAATACCGGAACCCTCCTTTCGGTACGAAGAGCTCAAACCGGGCCCCCTGCTGATACATCCCTGTCTCCCTGATCGTAATATGGGTTATGGAGAGGATCTCCCGCGCGAGGAAGAGGCCGAGCCCGGTATTTTTTCCGTATCCACGCCGGAAGATCTTTTCTTTATCCTGATCCGGTATGCCAACTCCATTGTCTTCGATATGGATGATAAGACCGTCAGGAGTCTCGCGGGCATCAAGGCTCATCATGGATACAGCGGAACCGCCGTATCTGAGGGTGTTGTCGATCTGGTTGTAAAAAACCCGTTCCAGGAGAGGATCCGCAAAGATCTCCAGATCATCCAGGTCGGACCGGATGTGCACCTGCTGCAATTCGACATGGGTACATGCCCGGAAAAATGTTGCCTGGACATTCTGCCAGGAAGGCGCAATGACCCCGAGATTCTGGTACAACCTCGTAAATTCGATATGCTCGGCAATGGTCACCGTTGTTGCGAGGAGCTTGTCGATATACATCATCGCCTGGGGTTTTGGCGGGTATTCCTTCAGGAGCGAAAGGTATCCCCCCAGCACGGTGAGTTTGTTCCTGATATCGTGCCGGGTAATTTCTGCCATCAGGTTGAGTTTCTTGTTCGCGAGCTGGAGCGCCTCTTCCACCTGTTTGCGTTCTGTGATATCGCGGGCAGCAGCATAAATGAGTTTCTGGCCATAGGGAAACGATCGCCATTCAATCCAGCGGTATGAACCATCGCTGCAACGGAAGCGGTTGACAAAATTGATGACTTCTTTGCCGGCACTCATGTGCCTGACCGCCTGAGTGGTCGCTTCGAGGTCATCCGGATGGATGAGGTCAAGAAACTTTTTCCCGACCAGGAGATCAGTCTGGTAACCCAGCGTTGATTCCCATGCGGAATTCAGCCTCCGGAAGGTGCCTTCGGAATCAACTATGCACAGGAGATCAAGAGCGAGGGTGAAGAACTGGTCGAGTTCTTCCGACTTTTCCTGAAGATCCCTGTCAGTCTGGTTTCTCGTTACCGCTTCATGGATCTTGTGAATGAGTTCGACGAACTGGGACTGGGGATCGCTTCCCTTCTGGATATAAAAATCCACTCCCTGGTTGATCGCTTCAATGACAATTTCTTCACGGCCTTTTCCCGTAAAGAGGATGAAGGGGATATGGCCGAACTCAGATCGCACTTCGCGAAGGAATTCAATCCCATCTGTGTCTGGCATCAGGTAATCAGAAATAATAGCTTGGAAATGTCCCGCACGTAATTTTTTCAGTCCTTCCTGAGCGGATTCAGCTGTTTCAACAGTGAATTCACCATCTTTTTCAAGGATCAGTCTGCCGAGAGTCAGGAGATCCGGCTCATCATCGACAAACAGGACATTTGGCATTCTATTAAATATCATTCATCCAATGAAAAAGGTTTTTCATGGCGGTATCGTCAAATTTTTTTAAAAAATTCCACTCCATGATATCGTTTCAGGATTTTCTGCTGATAGTGCGGTTGTCTGGTACCATCGCCATGGCAACGAAAATCTTTTGAGCTTCCTGCACCGGAAAGATGTTTTACCCGCAGGGAAAAATAGAACCTTCAGATAGTTCGCGAATGAGAAGAGATTACAGAAGAACTGATCAGCCCAGATGGAAGGATGCATCATCCCGTGGATACGAAGGTGAACCTGATGGTATTCAGATCCTGTCACCGCGTGGCATGTGGGGTTAATGCAGGAAGTTCGTCACATTGGAAAAACAGGGAGGAATGAATATTCCGAAAACAGATGATGCTGCAAAACCGGGACGAAGGGGCTCAGAAACCACTGATGCCCTGAAACGCCAGCAGATGGCTTTCGACCTGGAAAAACAGCGACTGGAACTGGAGAAGGAACGATCCGTCCTGAAAGCTGACCTCGAAAGGCAGCGTGCGGAAACGGAGCGCGATCTGATGAAGGAGCAGGTAAAACAGATCCGTGATGAAGCCCTGCAACATCGGCATGACAGAGACAGGCACCAGGATCTTCTCGCGAAAATTGTCTCTTTCCTTCGAATGAAAAAAGATACGGAGGGGCGTCACAGGAATTCCGGCTATGTGGCCGAGCTCATTGGATATCAGGCTGTTAAACGCATTTCATCTGAAATCATCCGCAACCTGAACGGGGCGGTCGGGCTCGGAAATGAAGTACGGATCCTGATCACTGACCAGCTCGATTATGCACGGGGGGACCTCCCCCTGATCGAAGTTACATCCCAGTTTTCGGTCTTCGAAGTCCGATGCAGGAAGCAGGTTGCTGCAAATAAGGAGTTGTCAGATGAAAAGCTGATCCTGGAGGAGAAGGAAGAAGAAAAAACCGGCGGGGCAAAAGCAGGTACCACGAGACTTGGGTTCCTCAGGTCGCCGGGTTCTTCGTTTTTCCCGGATACAACAGGAATATCTCCCTCTGTTCGCCACGGATTTCCCGAAACAGCAGCCCCCCCAAAAGCAGAAGTCATGCATGATTCTGCGGGAGATGACAATTGCGGCGTGATAACCGAAAGCCTGATCGCTTCCATCGGGGGTTTGCTGCGATCTGACAAGAGAAAGGTATACGTCTACAATTTTTATTCCATGGACACCACGGGACCCCAGTCGAAACTCATGAATATGTATGCTGCCCTCGCAGATTGTTCAGGTCGCCTCTGCCAGTCAAGAAACAGGCTCTCGTACTTCATCAGCAGGGGTACTGCAAGGATTGCAGACCTCCAGGACCAGGTTACCAAGACCGGGTTGAAGGTACCAGAATCCCCGGACGCAACCGGAGAGAAGGGGCGCCTCATTGGGGAGATCGACCTGGAATCTCAATGGCTCGACCGGGCTGTTCCCGCAGTCCTTGCTTCCGATGCCATCCACGAGGAAATGGGGTATTTTGTCAAGGCTGTCACCGGTGACCAGGCTCGCACGGGTTCGAGACTGGCAAAAGCAGTATTCCGGGAAAAGGTGCGGGAACTGGGAATCACCCATCTGTTATACCTGAAAGTGATATCAAATGGAGGGGAAACCCGTACGAGGCACTGGTTCTGGGGATCGGGCAACAGCACGCATTTCGGCGGAGCAGTTGTCAGTTACATCCTTTCACGGGTCGAAGGCGACATCCTGGTATCCGACACCCTGCCCCTCCTTTACTCCGTGGAATTTGATGCTTCAGGCCAGAGGAATTCCGCCCTGCGGCAGATCAGGCTCGACAGGACGGAGAAAAAATAACCGTTTTTTCCCGACTTCCCATGGCTTTATTCCAGGGTTCTCCTGAAGGGAGAGATCCCCAGCATGATAGCAACAGCCGGAAAGATGAGCAGCGCACCCGGATCGGGGCCGGGTACGTTCTCCCAAAAGCTCCTCCTCTCTCAGGCAATTCCGCTACGACGGTTGAAAATAGTGACATACCATGCTTCCAGAAAAAATTCGCCGGAGTATTCCTTGAGCGCCTTCATGCCCTGACGTCGGGGAAAAACCCTTGTCCAGTGATCCGGAAAAACTATGCCATGAACATTTCCGAGCCCGAAACGTGCACAACAGGGAGATCGGACGATCCACGCTTCACGATGCCGCGACTCTGCGTAAAAAGGATGACCTGTCCGGATTTGACCGGTCATCCGTTCGGGATGAAAATATAAAAATCAAAGGTACCGGTTTTTCCGCAACCAGTCTGCCTGGGGAGGGAGGTAACGATAGACAATATCGCATTTGTCATCCTGGAAACTCCATGGGGTGACGATCAGGATATCCCCCTCGCGGATCCAGACCCGTTTTTTGATCTTTCCTTTGATCCTTCCCATCCGGGTAACGCCGTCGTAGCACCTCACCCGGATATGGTTTGCGCCCATCATAAGATCTGCAAAAGCAAACTGTTCATTGGCCCATTTCTTGGGGAGCCGGACCCTCACAACGGGAGATCCATTTTCGTCAACTGCGTTTGGATCGAAATCATCATTGTTACTGTTACTGTTATTCCTAATACCTGCAACTCCGTTGATGTATATGAATGGCGTGTGATACAATGAAGGTATGTATTCCTGTAGGGGCCGATAAAAAAAGCGGAGATCCGGGGGAGCACACGGTCCCGCAGACAGCCCGATTGCGTTCCCTCCTGCACGATTTCATTTTCCCCCTGCACCCTTATTGCATTTATATATCCTGCATACACTATTTCCTGAAATGATCAGTAAGGGATCCTATCTCAAACAACTGACTGCTTCGACCGTGCCGATGAGATCTGCGGCAGTTGGAAAAGAGATTGACGGGAGCTCCCCCCCTTCGGTATTCATCGGGAGCTGGAACTACCCTGACGTATATGCCGGCCCGATGGTTACTCCCGCCCATGGCAATACCTCAGTCATGGATACTCCTGAGTCATGGATCCCCGGAAACAAATCCCAGAGCGAGATTATCGGGTACCGCCTTAACCTTGTGCGGGGAAAACATCGGGTACATGCAAATGAACTCGGATCCCGGTTTGTTGAAAAGCTCCAGGAGATTACCCTCTCTGAAACATCCATCGAAAGTGATGTTTCTTTTACGACCACCCCTTCAGGCACCTCGTTTTCCGAAGAGCATACGCCCTTTGGCCCCAGTGCTCCCCTCGAGCGGTTTGAGATAGAGACATCCCGGTGGGACAAGCACCTCGAAAAAGTATTCTATGATACCGACCTGAAAGCATCGGAGGCTGTCATGGATCTTCACCATGAAGGGGTACTGTTCTCGAGCATCCAGAAGGCGTTCTCGGTCGGGACCATGGGAAGACAGGATCGGCGTCATCTCGTCCCGACGCGGTGGTCGATCACTGCATGCGATTCAACGATTGGCGATCATCTTCTCGCAGAGGTCAGGAAATACCCGGTGATTGACACCTGGCGGGTTCACGAATTCTCCAGCTTACACAACAATTATGCAGTTATTCTCATGCCCACTCACTGGCAGTACGAATGGTCTGAGGCATTCCTGCATGTCCTCGGAAATGAGGAACTCGTCTTTTCGGATCACGAAGGAAGAAAGAAGAAGACGGAATATTCCCCTCTCGGAGGTTGCTACTACACCTGTAAAATGGCAGTGCTCGAAGCTCTGGCACGTGAGAAGAAACAGGCCGGGGTAATCGTCCTCCGTGAAGCGCTGCAGGGTTACGTGCCCATGGGTGTCTTCAATGTCCGGGAGAACGTCAGGAATGCCATGAACCAGAAACCTGATGAGTTTGAGGATATCAAAGCCTCTCTTGCCCATATTGCTGAAAAATTCACCCTGCCCGTGAGCCGGTTCATTGAGGAAGGGGAGTTGCTCAGAACAACGATCCGGGAACGGCAGTGCACACTCAGGGATTTTGCTTCGCCTCAACCGGTATCCCCATCCCGTTCCCCGGCCTGAAAACGGCAAAAAGCCCCGGGCAGGATCCGGCCAGGTCTCTGACCTGCAAAGGATTGTGCGTGCAAACCCATTTCGGTAAGATCAATGGAACTATATGCCCTGCCGCTGATAAGGTGAGCAATCAAAGGAATACTTCAGGAACCATGACACTGATATGCCCCGTCTGCGGAAAGGGAGAGCACCTCTCCTGTGATGACGATCTTGGTGATGAGGGGATCTTTTATTCCTGTCACGAACGCCGTGGAGGATGTGGTTCGACCTTCCGGGTCACCCCCAACGGGGAGTGTACGGATATTTTCTAGCCATCCCCCCCAAAAACCGGATACCTGGTATAGGATTTTCCAGGATCCACCCCCTTCCACTTTCAACATGCCCACGCAACCATTTTAATGCCCAGGACCAGCTGTACCGGAGATAACGATGGATCCCGATAAGCAGCGGATTATCCTTCACCTCGACATGGACAGCTTTTACGCATCTGTCGAAGTGAACAGAAACCCGTCATTACGGGGAAAACCCGTCATCGTCGGCCCGGATCCCAAACAGGGATCGGGCCGCGGTGTTGTCCTGACCTGTTCGTACGAGGCCAGGAAGTTTGGGATCCATTCTGCAATGCCGGTTTCGACGGCGTTCAGCCTGTGCCCTCAGGCCCTTTTCGTCCCACCGGATTTCCCTGCTTACCTCAGGGCTTCCGGGGAGGTCATGGCACTCCTCAGATCCAGCGGTTTCCGGTTCCAGCAGGTCAGTATCGACGAGGCTTTTTTGGATATCAGTGCAGCAGGAGACTATCCTTCCGCCAGGGTATGGGCAGAAGGGATGAAGGGATTGATCAGGGATCGTCTGGGCCTTACCTGCTCCATTGGTATCGCCGGGTGCAAACTGGTGGCGAAGATCGCCTCCGATTTTAAGAAGCCTGCCGGCCTTACCGTCGTCGGCCCGGAAGAGGTTCAGAAGTTCCTTGCCCCCCTGCCGGTAAGAAAGATACCGGGTGTTGGCGGGAAATCAGAACTGGCACTGCACGAACTCGGTATTGGTACGATCGGCGACCTTGCATCCTATGACCCCGGAAAACTTGTCGCAAAATTCGGGCGCAGCGCCATTGCCCTGCATGAGGCTGCCCTCGGCATTGACAGGCGCGAAGTCGAAGAGCACAGGGAAACGCAGTCTCTTTCAAGAGAGGTTACCTTTGAATCGGATACCAGCGATCCCCGGGTCATCATCCCCACCCTTGATGCCCTTGTTGAGGATGTTTTCGGGAGCCTGGAAGAGGAGAATCTTTCATTCAGGACGATTACGGTCAAAGTGCGGTATCAGGGATTCATTACCCGGACCAGGGCTAAGACCCTTTCCCACGGATCCCGCAATAAAGAAACGTTAAAGACTACCGTCAGTACTCTCATGCGGGAGATGCTTGACGAGAGGAAGATCCGCCTGCTGGGTATCCGGCTTTCTTCGCTGGAAAAACCTGTGGCTGGACAGATGCAGCTGGGGTTTTAAATCGGTCGGTGGGAGGCAATTCCGGAGTTTCTTCCCCGAATGTTACATGGGGAGAGATCCTGGTTTTTTCACGTGCTTCCTGAACCAGTCCTCAACATCCTCAGGTTCCGTTGTGAAGGCACGGATCCCGTTTGCAATCGCCATCATCCCGGACACATCCTCCGGAAGGGAATGCCCGGCTGATGACAGGATCTCCTGTGCCAGCGCAATCCCGGTTTCAGTGTTTGCCTCCCGGAACGGAGGAAACGCACAGAAGGAGAAAAAAACAAACGCAGCCCGGGGAACAACATCAGGAATCAGGGCAGCCTGGAAGACGATCTGGTGAAGGGAAGCTTCAGAAAGGATACGCGGGTCTGACTCCGGTCCCGGGAGACACTTCCTGTGAACGGCAATAACGATCGCAGCGCTCAGCTCATCCATGTGCATTATGTGTGCCGGCAAGCCATGCAAAGATTCCGTTTAGCGGATCCTGCCGTTTAAGAAAGATCTTTGTATAGGAGCCCCGACCAGTATTGATCACGGTCATCGCTGGCGTGCGGGAACGGAATCTCCTGTTCCGGCAAACGAAGAAGGGCCCCGGCGATACGGAAACAATCCAGGGACACGACGAAAGTATCCTTAGATCAGCGGGACCGGTTCGCAGGATAAATACGAGGTGGTGGGGATCGAAGACCGGATGTTTCTGCTGATAATCTACCTCGTTGCGAACAGTATCGCGTTTTTGGCGTTTGCGCTCGATAAATGGCAGGCCGGGCGAGACGGGTGGAGAGTTCGTGAAACCACGCTGCTGGGCCTGGCCTTTCTGGGACCGTTTGGCGCGTTGGGCGGGATGCTCCTGCTCCGCCACAAGACACGGAAATTTTTCTTTCTCCTTGTTCCGGCATTTGTCTTTCTGCATGGGATCTTCCTTTGGATCCTGGTTCTCGGCCTTCCCTGATCCGGACTTATCACTGCGCTATTGGCCCCGATCTTTTCCGTCCCCGACCATGCCGTTTTAATACCCGCCTTTTCCATAATTCTTGCAAGATGAGAACCAACAGGCATCAGTATTTTCTCGACCTCGCCCTGCGGTGTGCTCACCAGGGTACCTGCCTCCGGCGGAACTTCGGGGCAATCATCGTCGATGAATTCAATACGATCGTTTCCACGGGATATACAGGGGCACCGCGAAAACAGATGGACTGCACGGAGCTGAACAGGTGCTGGAGAAAGGATCATAATATCCCGTCCGGGTCGAATTACGAGCGGTGCCGCAGCGTCCATGCAGAAATGAATGCCCTGCTCCAGGCCGGCAAGCTTTCCCGGGGGTGCACCTTGTATCTCGCGGGGTTCGATGTGGAATCGGAAGAGATAACCCGGATATGGCCATGTTTCCTCTGCTCGAAGATGATCGTCAACAGCGGTATCGCAAATGTCATCATGAAGACCGATAGGGAGAGCTACAAGGAAATGGATCCGATGGTACTCTACCAGATGCGCAGCAGGGAAGCCCTCGGGGAGGATGCCCGGTAATCGTATTGGACTATTCTTCAAATCATGCGGATTCCCGGGACAGGGCCATAACCACCTCTGGCGCCGGGGCAGGGATCCGCAGCTCAGTACCCGTACTCCCGATTTTTTTATGTTCTGGTGTGACACGCCGCCTTATGCACGTTCAGCCAGAGCCGAAAATACCAAAACGTTTCAGGTAAAAACAATCAAAAAAAAGCGAAAATGAAGAGAGAGCTCTTCAGAACCGGGGTTTCCGGTGTTTCGGGAGGCAGTCGCGGCAGTAAACCGGGCGGCCTTCGGTCGGCTTGAATGGTACTTCGCATTCTTTCCCACAGTCTGAACAGGTTACTTTTGTCATCTCACGTGGGCCTGAGTCTCTTGGGCCGCCGAAATTTCTCGAGCCGCCGTAGTTGTTTGATCCAAACATGGTTTTTCCTAATACAGTCTTTTGTATAACTGTGTTACAATACACGTTTCCTGAGTTTAATAAACAATGTATTGGGATAGGGTCGCATGACTGGTCCCCACAACGGAGATTTGTTTCACCGAGCCCGGCACTCCCAAGGATCTCCGGTCCCTGCAGGAAAATCTGTTTCTGCCCGTTCCAGGGCTCACAGCGGTTCAGGAGGCCCTGGTACCGTCTTTTCCTGGGGATTTTTTATGCGCGTCACCGGGCATTCCCTCAGGCCCGGACGATGCCAGTTTCCCGGTATATCTCAGGAATGCCGGATTTCGTTGTAGAGGACAACAAGGGAAAGACTGATCAGGTTCAGGGTTGTCGCCGCATACCAGAGCTGGAGTTCCGGCCTGCTCAGGAGCGTTATCCAGCCCGACCAGAGCATGGTACAGATGATCGTAAACGTGAGCAGGGTATCGAATGCCAGAAACACTACGGGCCGGTGGAAATACCGGCCGATCTGGGCAATCGTGCAATATTCGAACGGAGCCTGCCGCCCGAGAAGATCATAGGCGATCCGGCCGGAATTCATCCCCAGGTCCAGCAGGGACCAGCAGATGATCAGCCAGCCTGTACCGGCCATCCACACCATTCCTGGCGGATGAGCCTGGACAACTGCAAGACCGAACAGCAGCTTGAATATGCAGAACGGGACTCCGATAGTAAGGCTCAGGAAAAGCGGTCGATGGAAGAATTCCTGGAGAGTGTCTGCTCTTTCTTCAGAACGGGAAGACAGGGTTTCGGGCTCGTGGGGAATCATAGATCTCCAGGGGGGCTGTTGTCGTGTACATGTTGTAACGCCGTTCTTAAACAATGCCCTGCCCGCAGGGTGATCGAAGTACGTTTTTTTCCCAGGGAAATCTACAAAACGGATATCCGCCGACTAATGAAGAACATGTTCGGGGGAACCCAGGGGAATTTTTGACAGATTAACCGGAAAACCAGCAACGCTCAACCCGAAATCAGCGCTCGTTCTCTCCGCAATCACCATGATTTCCCGCCGACGGAGTGATCGATGAGGCAGAGCTCAACGATCTTGCCAAGATTGTCCGCGGGGACCGGAAGTCGATCGATACGGCTATGGAGATCCTGCGCGCCAACAAATTCCCGGGCGTGATCGATATGGTCGCAGCAGTCCTTGATGAAAAGCAGCGGATTGCTACCCTCGCAATCCTCTGCGATCTGGCGATGGCTGACGGAGTCCTGGCCGGCGAAGAAAAAAGCCGTCCTGCAGATGTACATGGACAAGTTTGCCATTCCCGAATCCAGGATCCAGCCCATCGTCGACGTGATTGCAATTAAGAACGACTTCTCAGTCTTTTCCTGACCCGGATCTCTTCATCCGGGTTTTATTTCAGGAATGTGTGCCGCATTCCGGAACGTTTTAGCTAAAATCATCGTCTTTTCAACCCGAGCACAATCCCCGCAGCCACTATGGCCAGGCCGCTCTCCAGGCCGGCTCTCCGGGAGGGAACTGCAGCGGGTTCCTGAGTCTGGAATGCCGTGGTCGGTGGCATGGTCTGCTGAGCCGGGACAGGAGGTGTTGTCACGGTAACCTCCGTCGTTGAACTCACCGGTACGAACATAACCGTGGTTTCGGAAGGTAACTGGGGGGTCTGGGTTACCGGGGCCCTCCTGGTGAAAACCTGCAGCCTGAGCTGGAGGGTATCGCTGTCAACGGACCGGGGATTTTCGACCCGGACCGAGTAGGATCGGAGGCCCGTGTCGACTGAAGTCTGGAATTCCACTGTACCCTGTCCTATGGAATCGGTCGTAACGAGAGCATAATAATTGGTCGCCGACATCGAAGATGTTGAGGGGGCAACATCTTCCAGGATCGTCCTGCCATCCCCGTTACTGAACTGGTACGACCCGATCGTAAAAGGGCCGCCGGGAGGATCCTTCTCCACATTTCCGACGTTATCCGAGATGACCGGTGGCTGGTCACGGGGTTCACCGCTCATCGTGGAAGTCCCCGGAAGCCAGATATAATACGCTGTACTGGGCAATGCGGTAATCGTGACGGTGAAACGACCCCCCCGGGTCAGGGTTTCACTGACAGATGCTTCCGCGGTTTTTGCGGTTGCTGCCGGGATGAGCAGGACCAGGAACGCAATGATGCATACAAGGATGAGAAGTCGCAGGTATGATTCCTTCACAAGATTCCTCCCTACGGATACTGAACACCCTTTCATTGCCTGCAGAGAATAAAAGCGTGCGCCTCTGTTCCTTGAACTGGGAGGATCGCTTTCCTCTGAGATCCATTCCGATAACTTCCGGTCATGGTGCATCTGGACCAACGCCGTTACTCCGTTCTGCCGGGAACGAAAGGGGGGGCCGGATACCTGTACCCCGGTTTTTTTGGAAACCCAAACGAAATTCATTTATCTTCCCGGATACCCATTGAGCAATACGGTGGAGCTTATGATCGGTGGAGGCGTTGAGTTCAAGGTTGTTAAAATTCACAAACCAGAGGACGTCAATGTGATTCTCGGGCAGTCGCATTTCATCAAGACTGTTGCAGACATCTCGGAAGCAGTTGTCGGGTCAGTCCCCGGGGCAAAGTTCGGTCTCGGTTTCTGCGAATCCTCCGGCGACTGCCTGATCCGGATCGATGGGAATGATGAAGACCTTCGTGCGCTTGCCCGCGATAACGCCAGGGTCATCGGTGCGGGACACTGCTTTATCCTCTTTTTGCGGGACTGTTATCCGATCAACGTGCTGAACGCGATCAAGAATGTCCAGGAAGTCTGCACCATTTACTGTGCGACTGCAAACGCAGCGGAAGTGATCATTGCCGAATCTGTCCAGGGCCGGGGGATCATCGGGGTCATCGATGGGATGAAGCCAAAAGGTGTTGAAGGGCCCGAAGGAGTACAATGGCGCACCGATCTCCTCAACCGGTTTGGCTATAAACGAGGCTGATACAAAAAAAATTTCGGTGAAAAAGAATACATCCTCTGCCAGTTTTTTTCTCAGGCGATCCTCTTGCAAGGTTGACGGGATTACCAGACCCGCCGGAGGGCTATCAGGATACCGGTCGCAAACACGCCGGTGAGGGCTGCGAACCCGGGAGTCTTTTTGCTTTTCTGAAGCCCGGTGGTATAATCCGATGTGGTCCCGGGATTAATGGTAATGGTAGTATTGAGATCCTGGTACCCGTCAAGCACGAGGACTACCATGTGGGGCCCTTCCGGCACCTGGGGGATTACGGCAGGGGTCACCCCTTTCATCTCGCCGTCGAGGTACACGAGTGCGCCCGGCGGGGTAGTGGTTACGGACAGAGCCCCGTATCCGCGGGTAGGGGTTACGGTGGGCCGCGCCGTTGTTCCCGGAATACCCGTCGTTGCTACCGGGGTCGGTCCGGAAGTGGTCTGTGTCACCGCGGGATGGGGTGAGAGAGATGCGTTGACGGTCGTGGTATCGCCGCGGACACTGATCGTCCGGGAAAAGTCCTGGTACCCTTCCAGTTTCAGCATCAGCACATGGTCGCCATTGGGAATGCCATCGAGTACGACGGGTGTCAGTCCCCGGTAGGCATTGTCAAGGTATACGTTCCCGCCGGGGGGCGCCGATATCACGGACAGGCTGCCCGTTGCCGGTGTCGGGACGGGAGTCGGGCGGCCGATAAGATGATCGACCTTGATAACCGAGTACGGGATTATCGCGCCCCGTGAGTCCAGTTCCTGGATGGTCAGGAGAGTCTTATTTGCTCCTGGTACGGCACCCGCCGGGACCGTCCCGTCCAGGGACGCAATGACGACTACTTCATCCTGGTTCCGGTACCCCAGTTCAAAACCACTGATGGTGAGGGTCCGCCCTCCGGTAACAGGTCGCGAATTTGATACCCCGTTTACCGCGATGGCATAGGTCCACGAGGGATTATCCAGATCCGTCACAAACTGGAGGTCGTCATAGGCGGAAAATGCGGTACCGGAAGCTGCATACACGGTGAACGAGACATTGACGCTGTTGCCGGGATCCAGCTCCCCTGCAGGCGTAACCGCAACCGGACCGACCGTGAAGGCCGTGGCGCCGGGGACCAGGAGCACGGAGAGTACACCAAAGACAAGGACTACGATCGATGGGCGCATACTATCCATCTGCACCCTCTCCATGATATTTCGATCGTTTCGGAAAAAGATCCTTCCCGGACCGGGGTCTGAAGGACCGGGACGTCTGATCTTCACTCATCAGTGCATGACGAAAAAGAGAAGGAAGGAATTCCCGGGGCCTTTTTACATCCGGGTCCTGTAAGCACTCAGAGTGTCAACAATTTTGTAGGTCTTGCCATCGTCCATAGCGGCATAGACCATGACACGGTCAGAGTCCTTTGTTCCTTCGAGGGTCACTGCATCATCGGCATGGATTCCGAGAGAAGCTGTCTTTACTATACCGTCGGCCCGGTTCATCGTGACATCAAGACTTTTGACGTGACCCAGGCCGTTCCCTCCCTGGTAGGTAACGATGACATTCCCCAGGTAATCCTTCTCCACGTTGACATTGACCTGGCGCGATGCCACCATGGAATCTGTCGGCGACGGGACCAGGCTCGCCCCGGTAGTCATTGAAGCAGCGGGGGCAGCCGTGGACGCGGCATTCTGCGTCGGAGCAGGAGTGGCCGGACTTTGCGTTCCCGCGCATCCGGCAACGATCATCGCGATACCGAGAAGTATCAGGAAAGAGAGAGCGTGGTTAAGTTGCATATCTTATCATTAAAATTGGATTATATTAGTATTATGATCTTTTTCTCCCGGATATACCCTCTATTCTGGATACGGGACGGGCTCTCTCTTTGGTAAAACATCTTCCTGCACCGCATCACCGGCTTCAATGCACAACCCTTTTCTCACGGTACGATAGAAGCGGGGACGACAACTTTACCCGTTTCCTGGCAATGGCGCCGAAACCAGTCTCCTGCGTGGCAGAGCAGGATTGGGGAGGGTTGATGTTCCTGAGCCTGGATGAAAGGTTTACCTTTCATCCGGGCATCCGCCTTTTCACGTTTTTCCGTCGTTATCATTCCTGGGGTCAGGAGTTACCATGCCACTTTGGCCTTCGTTACATGCAAACCTTGTATGTTCCGGCGGCTTGGTTATTCCTTCTTTCCGGTACATTCGAAATCGATGAACCCGTTGTACGGATCGGTCTTCAGGAGCCTCACGATCACTTTCTGGCCGACGCGGAGGCCCTTGTCACCACGCATGATCCGGCCTTCAGCCGGCGGGGTGAAGAGACGCACATACGTACCTTTCGCGGAGGCCCCCGTAACAATCGCTTCGAAACTATCCCCAATCCGGTTCTGGAGCAGGACGGCCGCGGCTGCCTTCCGCATGAACCGTTCAACCTTCTTGGACTCTTTTTCACGATCAGAGAGCCATGACGAGAGGCTGACCAGGTCTTCGGAAGAATACGGGCTCGGCCTCCCGTCAAGGACCGATTTCTGCAGCCTCTGGTTAATCATGTCCACATACCGGCGATTGGGGGCAGTGCCGTGGGTATAATCGGAGACTGCCATGGAGAAGTGACCAGTCGGCGGTGTTCCCGGTTCGAGCGTCATGTATTCCCCGGGGCCGAGGAGTTTGATGATCGTCAGCGAGAGATCAGGGAACCGCAGGGGATCTGCCTCCTTTTGCTTCCGGAGAAAACCTGCAAGGGATTTCGCGTCGGGTTCCTTCGGCAGGTGTTCTCCATACCCTTCCGCGGTCAGCACGATCTCATCCCAGAACTTCGGTACGCGGACAACTCTCTGGACCATGGGTATCCCAGCAGTGCCGAGGAAGGCAACCATCGTCCGGTTGGCACCGATCATGAACTCTTCGATGATCCTGCGTGCCATGTTCTGGCGCAGAAGGACGAGGTCGCGTACGGATTCCCCCACAACGACCGGCTGCGGCTCAATCGTTTCAAGATCGAGGGCTCCCTCGTCCATCCGTTCTTTTCTCATCCGGAGTGCAGTCTCCATCTGGAGATGGAGCTGATCGGCAAGGCCGGGAAGGTCCTGCACTAACGACGGGGCCGGTCCGTTTCCTTCCAGCCATTCCCCGACCTGCTCGTACACGAGTTTTGCCTTGTTACGGACCAGGGCGCGGTACACCTCCCCGGGGCGGCAGGTACCGTCCTGGAGAACGGTATATTCTGCCACAAGGGCCAGCCGGTCCCGGTCGGGCAACAGCGACGTGATGTCCTTGGACAGCCGGTCAGGGAGCATGGGAAACGTGACGATCCCGGTATATACGGAGGTCCCGTTATGGGCGGCATACCGGTCGGCCTGCGATCCCTTCGGGACATAGGTGTCGACATCAGCTACGGCCACACGGACGTGAATCTCCCCCTCCGGGCCCCGCTCGGCATACTCCAGCTGGTCCAGGTCCATGGAGTCACTATTGTCGATTGAAGACCAGAGAAGGGCACGGAGGTCGCGGTACGAACTGCCCTCCATCGTGGGAACCTGATCCTGCAATGCACCGATCTCATCGAGAACAGCGGCAGGAAAGCGTGATCTGAAGCCGTACTTTTCCATGGCCATGCCTGCGATGGCCTTCAGGTCGACGGAGCCGGGTCGTTTCATGATGGATGGAGAAAGATTCGTTTAAGGATATAAAAAGATCTGGACACGCAGACGAGCGGATCTTTTTCATGCCAGCCACGCCGGGCCAGGATAAAACCTTGTGCCACCGGATTACGTGACAGAGTTCCAAAGGCACTTTGGCATCCGGTGAACATCCCCTCAACCGGGATTCCAGGACAAGAAAGATGAAAAAACCGGCTTTGGTGAAATCATTGAATAAACGCTCCCGGGGCTCCGATCAGCCCTTTGCTCCCGCCATTATGGCATCTCCGGATAGCGATAGTCACGCGGGAAGGGTACCAGCAGAATCGAAAGGAAATAAGGGGGAATCCATGTCTTCAGGCGCCATGAGCCACCGCCGTGGAAGTGGATAGTACAAAGGGGGTCAGTTACTGTACGAGAAAAGAAAGATTTCTCTCCAGCAAAAAATTATTTCTGGCGGCGCGAGGCTGCCGTGCAGGCAACCCCGGTGATCCCGGTTGCGACGATGGCGGCAAGCGGGGAGAGGGACGAGCGTGTTGGAGCAGGCGGAAGATTACCTGTCGTTGCCTGCTCCATAGGCGTTTCCGCCGGGAGCGCGGCAGGTTCAGCCAGCCGGAAGGTGGTCTTGGTGTAGACATCGTCCCTGCCGCCTTCGTTCAAGGCATCGGCAAGGGCCGACGAAGCCGCCGCGTCATGGACGCTGCCTGAGCCGGTGAAATTGAAGAGCAGTGCTCCTGTCCCGGCAGTCACTACCTGCCCGGAGTAGACACCGGTCTGGGCAAGGTCGAGATCAAACACCCCGTCATCTCCCGGGGCCTGGACAAAGACGTAATATGTCGCCGGCGGGAACCCGGCAGTACCATAGGCTTTGCTGAACGTGCCGTCAGCCCTGAGGGGGACCGTCGACACATTCACGTAATTGCCTGCGAACACCCAGATCTGGACATCCTCGCTCACCGTGCTGCCGGTCACCGTACCGCTGATGGTGACCGGATCGCCGATGGTGATCGTCGCGGCAGAAGCGTTTGCAGTTACCACTGCTTTCTGGCTGACGGCCGGGGTCGCCGGGGTCGGTGATCCAGAAACGATGGCGACACCGGATACGGGGAGTACCATGAGGAGGAGGAGGAGCATAACGATCATGCAGGCGAAGTATGGATAACGGGCGCAATTCTTCATAGAGAGAGGATGGTGCAGTTATCGCTCTTATTCGTGTTGATCTGTTGCGGAATACCCCTGGAGCTGACAACGGGTTGCGGCTGCACCATGATGAGTATCGTCAGGTAATCCCGGAGGGTTCGCTCAATCCCCGGTTGCCGGGGATTGGTTTACCGTCGGAACGAGGTGACAAACTCGGTCTTCGCGATCGTATGACCGGTCAGGGCCCAGTCAATGGAATCCCGGTTCGCGGTGGGCTGGGTGATATCCATATCGACTGCATACAGCCGGAAAACATACCGGTGGGTCGATCCGATCGGGGGACAGGGAGGATAATAGCCCCGTGACCCCGCGCTCGTATCGCCCTGCTGGGCCCCGTCAGAGAGGACCTTCGCGTTCGGCTGGGCCTGCGTCAGGCCCCCTGCCTCAGGGGGGATATTGAACACGATCCAGTGGGTAAATGTCCCCCCGGAAGCATCAGGATCATCGAGGATGAGCACCAGGCTCTTCGTCTTGTCAGGGATCCCTTCCCAGGAGACCGCAGGAGATTCACTGGAGCCTTTGCACGTGTAATGGTCAGGCAGAATGGAACCAGAGGCAAGGGAATCGATATGCAGGGAAAATTCTTTTGGGGAACCGGAACCAGGTGACAGTGTTTCCGAGGGGGAAGGGGGCAGGAGCGCCGGCGAGTGCGATGGTGTTGAACATCCCGATGAAAGAAGTATGAGAACTATCAGGAGAAGAAGGGGCCCAATCCTGCCGGCATGCATGAACCGGAAAGGATCGCAGGAAGAGATAAGGGTTCCGTGCAACTCTGACTATTCGTCAAAAACATCCTTCTGTCCGGCCGGGGCTACTTATATACGCTTCCGGTTTCAATACCTCCTGACGATTCCCACGTGATGGTATCCGTCGTAGTTTCCGGAGACCAGAATGAAAATGCAGACTACGCCCCAGACACAGGCGGCGAACGGACCCACTCCCCTGAGCTTCTGTATCCTCCTGTACAAGGATGGCAGGATCGACCGGCTGGTTGACCGTTCCCTGGAAGAGTACCTGAGCGCGACCGGCGAAGCAGCTATCGCCTGGATCGACTGCAGCACCAGGGACGATACCAGGGAGATCGAGCAGATCGCCCAGCGTGCAGGGTTCTCGAAGATCCCAATCCCGAAGCTTACGACGGGTTTTTACTCAGCTTACGAGGATTATGATACCGAACTGGGTATCATGCTTCCGTCAGCAACCGTGCGAACGGAGAAGATGACGGTCCATCCGCTCTTTGTCCTGATCCGCGACAACCTGATCCTGACCGTCCATTGCACAGAGATCAACCGTCTCCTGCGTTTCTCGCGGTACGCCCCCCAGTTTTTCAAAAAAATTGCCGAAGAGACGCCGGTAAACAGGGCAACCATGGTACTCGAACGCATCATCGATGAGAACAATGACCGGAACTTCGAGTACCTCAGGGAGATCGAGATGCACGGCGACCAGATCAGCAAATCCCTGATCGAGGAGAACCTCGCCAAGAAGAAGATCGCCCACGACATCTACCTGATGAAACACGTGCTGATCGATTACCTCAACGTCCTCTGGTCAACCAAGGACGTGGTCGATTCCCTGCGTTACGGGGATGCCGACCTGATCACCAATGATGAAAAACTGCTCGGCAGGATTGGGATCCTCTCGGATAATATCGACAGGCATATCGAGCTCTCGGAGCAGATGTCCAATGTCCTTTCCTCCGGCCTTGAGGTTATGCAGAGCATTTACAACAACCAGCTCCAGAGCCTGAACAACCGTTTTGCCCTGGTTACCGCCTACCTTACCGTCCTCGGCACGGCGTTTCTGGTCCCCAACACGATCGCCACAATCGCCGGCAGCGGAATCATGGGGGGAACGATGGCAGCCCAGTGGTGGTACCTGCCGCTTCTCCTCTTTTCAACAATCATTGCTACCCTCGCTTCCTTCCTGTGGGTCCTCCATGTCTGGAAGATGAAACAGGACGACTAAAAACGGGTTCTCTACCGTTTTTTCCTTCCCCGCTTCCTCCTATAAAATCCGGCTTGTCATCCAGGGGATGGGCCACGGAAGATAATACCCAAGTGATTATATAGGGCATCAGCACTACTCTAAAAAAAAAGGTGTGCAACAATGAAAGCAGATGATGCCAAGAGAATTATTTCCACGGCGATCGACAGGGAAGTCGAATCGTTCACATTTTACCAGAGTATTACGGACAAGGTCAAGAGCCCGGCCTTAAAGTCACTCTTTGCCGAGCTGGCGGGCGAAGAGAAGAAGCACCGCGAGTTCCTGCAGGGAATGCTTTCCAAGGACATTTCGAAGATGCGCTTCGATCCGTCCCACGACTATAAGGTTGCCGATACCCTTCCCCCGACCCCGCTCACTGTCGATATGAAACCGATTGAGGGCATCATTGTCGCCATCAAGAAGGAACTCGAGGCCATGCAGATGTATACCCAGCTGGCAGGTCTTTCCAAGGACGTTGAGACCCAGCTGCTCTTTTCCCAGCTCGCAAATATGGAGCGGGGGCATAAAGCCCGGCTCGAAGATCTTTACGTCAACATGGCATTTCCTGAAGCCTGGTAAGCAGGCATGCGGTGGATCCACCACAACTCCTTTTTTCTCCTTTCGGTCTGTTTCCTTCCGGTCAGGCAGGCAGTCCGGGATCCCGTAAGCGTCGCTGAACTAAAAGGAGATGCAGTGAAATAGTTTTTCGTTGCGGTACTCTTACCTCTGATGACGGTCCGGGCAGAGAGGTATCGGCAACTCCGGTCGGTGGCGAACCCGCAGAGATACCAAGGAAGAAACGATTTCAGTCTTACGGGTTCCCCGCCTCAAAGCCCGAAAAAACCCAGGATCCGGTTTTTCGCATCCTTGTGGAAGATCCTGGCCCCTTCCTTGATATTCCTGACATCCTCCACGGTGTACAGGATCGCCGGATACTCTTTTGACAGGATACCGAGAAGCCGGCCCAGTTCCTGGCGGGGAACGATCATGAAGATGATGGCCACAGTATGGGAAAAACTCCCCGACCCTTCGATCCGCGTCATCCCGTACCCGAGACCCGCCAGCCTGGCGACGAGCGGCTGAGGATCCTCCGGCGTGATGAGACGGACGATCACATGGCCGAGAGAGATCATCTTCTCCAGTTCCATGCCCAGGAGCGTTCCGAGCCCGTAACCGGCGAGGTACGCAAAAAGGTTCCAGTAATCCGCCAGATTGGTCAGGACCAGGCCCGTGGAAAGGAGCCAGATGCCGGTCTTGGCGATGCCGATGCATGCAGCCAGGTCTGCATGCCCCCGCGCAATATAAATGGTCCTGACGGTCTCAAGGCTGGTCTCGATGATCCGTGCAATGAGGATCAGCAGCGGGATTGAGGCTGCGATCCAGAAACTCCCTGTACTGATGCTCTGCCACTCCCAGCCTGAGTACTCTTCCCGGGGATATTGAATAGTTTACGGAAAATCACCCTGCCCGGAACGGGATTTTTCCCTTTTTTTGTGTTCCTGAACCGGGGGGAGGGCAAGAATGATTTCCCCCTCCTTTTTTTATAAAACGATGTGCGGGCGGGGGAGGGAATTATTTTCCCTTTGTTGAAGCTTCCCCGTTACCGACGGATGAACAGGCATGGATCACCATATTTATTCCCTGCCGGAACAACACCCGGTCAGGAAGTTCACCAACCGTGTTCAGGTGCAGGCTTTGCGGCGATTGCTGCAGTACGATGGGCGAGATCATCAGGATACGCGAGGAGACAGGTCCGTTGCAGTTCCGGATCTGGTATACCACCACGGGCGAGGAACGGGAGGTGACCGTCGACACCGATAAGGCGGGGTTGTTCCGGACCGGTTCAACGGCAAAACCATCCCTGGCCTGCCCGTTTCTGAGAACACGGGAAGATGGCAGGATTGTCTGTACCGTGCACGGGAGCCGCCCGGATCTCTGCCGCCAGTATTCCTGTTTCCGCGTACTGGTCCTCGATCCTGCCGGCACACGGATTGGCAGGGTGACGGATGCCTCACGTTACCTTGTGACGACAGACCTGCGCCTCAGAACGCTCTGGGAAGAGAAAATCAGGCCCATGAATATCCCCGACGAAGGGGCATGGGAAGCATTTGTCGAAGAGACACTCGCCCGGCACGGTTTCAGCGTTATCCGCTGACAGACAATTCAAAACTTTCCTGCCTACACCGGTCGTCCAAGGGCCGCGACAAGGGCTTCCCCGAATTCGCGGGTCCCGGCAGATCCGCCCAGGTCCCGGGTACAGATCCCGTTCCGGATAACCTTCTGGATTGCGGCCTCGATACGCAAGGAGCCTGCTGGATCCCCAAGATGGTCGAGGAGCATGGCTGCGCTTCGCACCGCTGCGATCGGGTTGGCAATATTCTTCCCGGCAATATCGGGGGCGCTCCCGTGAACGGGTTCGAAGAGCGCATAGCGGCTGCCGATATTTGCGCTGGGGACGAGCCCGAGTCCCCCGACAAGGAATGCCGCGACGTCCGAGAGGATATCCCCGAACATGTTTGTTGTGACGACGACGTCATACCGGTCCGGGTGCTGGAGAATATCGAGGGAGAGGGCATCGATGAACTTATCGTTGAAAGGGATCCCTGCGGCTTTCGCCTCTGAAGCACAGATGTCCCGGAAAAAAACATCCGATTTGATGACGTTTGCCTTGTGCCCGATGGTCAGCAGGTTCCTCCTCTTACGGGAGATCTCGATGGCTTTCCTTGCGATCCGTTCGGACCCTTTCCTGCTGACAACGCGGAGCGTTGTCGCACGATCGGGCGTGACCTCTTCGATTCCCGAGTACAGCCCCTCGGTATTCTCGCGCACGATCATGATGTCGAAGCCGTTGCCTTTCACCGGGCGAAGGTTTGCGTAGAGGTCGAGCGCTTTGCGGATCCGCAGCACCACGCTCTGGTAATCTTTCATCGGGGGAGTGGTGATGGCACCGAAGAGGATTGCATCGGCACCTTTCAGTTCCGCAATATCCGGGTCCGTGCACGGGCAGCCGGTCCGTTCCCACCGCCCGTACCCGACATCCACGGCAAAAAACTCGAACTCCGGGTGGAGTACCTCAAGGACCTTCCGTGCTACCGGGATGACCTCGTGGCCGATCCCGTCTCCCTCAACGATCGCGATCGTGGTCATTGCCGTGACACCCGCCGGGAGACGAGGTCCCTCACCGCTTCATAAATCTGTACCGGGCTGGCTCCCCAGTGGACAACAGCACCCGTCCTGCCATTCCAGGATTTTGCCCCTTCGCGTTCCGACCGGCAGCAGCGGGCAATGAACGGCTCTTCCCGGACACTCTCGAGGGGGCAGATGTTCACCAGCTGGAAATCGCGGCCATAGCACTCGGTGTAGAACTGGGAAGCCGTCATACAGCCGGCAACAGACTCCCCTCCGTGCATGCTGTCAGCGTCAAGGGTCTTTTCAAATCCCGCGGCGCGACAGGGATACACGTCAGCCTGGAGTGCCGAGATATCCCGGACATGGTGGATGAACTGTACCGAAAGGTCCCCGAAGAGCCCCACACCTTCGAGCTCGCGGATACAGGCAGAAAGGCTGGGCCGGGGCGGGCTGACATCGTACACATGGATCTTCAGGAAACCCGAGAGATCGGGATCCAGGACGAAGGTGCGGTGCTCATCGGGACCGGTGAAAATGGTACACCGGCAGCCGGTAGCAAGAGCACGCTCTACGAGCCCTGTGCGGTTATTGAGGTTCACCTTCTC
>Ga0187785_10000183_pt1 | contig 24157 bp, 22 predicted proteins | sample 0815_BV2_4_20_MG_FD_132466 | JGI IMG/M metagenome (GOLD analysis project Ga0187785, IMG submission 132466) | Tropical peat soil microbial communities from peatlands in Department of Meta, Colombia - 0815_BV2_4_20_MG | ecosystem: Environmental > Terrestrial > Soil > Wetlands > Peat | place...
ACCAGACACGCAGAATACTGGATTGGCTCGGCGATGGTGCTGTAAATATGCAGCTGATCAAGGGGCCCTACGACATAGTCCATTTCCCTGATGAAGACTTTGCTTTTGCGCCACCTGCTTCAACCCTCGAACAGGACTTAAAAAGACGTTTCCCTGCATCCCTTAGGCAGATCGATGCGCTCTTCCAGATGATGATCGGCAAACGAACAGCTATGCAGGCTCCGTTTTTAATTCGCGCCCTGCCCGAGCCTATAAAATCGCTATGTCGTCTATTCGCAGGACGGACCTTACAGCGGTATTGGAGCAAAACCACTCAGGAAGCTCTCGTTTCTTCGTTCAACGATGAGAAGCTGCGCTGCATACTTGCAACACAGTGGGGCGATCACGGCGGTTGTCCGGCTACGGGTAGCTTTGGCATGCAGCTGGCGATTATGAATCATTTCCTGAACGGTGCGTATTATCCGGCAAACGGGTCCGGGGTTTTTGCCGAAGCTCTGATCCCGGTAATTAAGCGTGCCGGTGGTGAGATTAAAACTTCAGCATTAGTTAAAGAAATCATGATAAGGGATAATCGTGCTTTTGGGGTCAGACTGTCCGATGACACTGAAATTCATAATAGCCGCATCATATCCACAACGGGAGCATCTAACACAGTAAGACATCTTATGCCACCAGATTTGCAATCGTCGGCATGGGCAAAGGAAATACTCTCTTTCGATCCCAATGTTGGCCATCTTTGTCTGTACCTCGGCTTCCATGGCGATATAGCAGCAGCTGGTGCTACAGCAGCTAATCATTGGTTTTACGAAAAATGTTCACTCAATAACAATCTATGGTCTGACCCCGAAAACCCTCATCTGTCGCCGGTTTTTATCTCATTTTCTTCGCTCAAGGATGCCAGCCATGAAGAAGGTCCAATGAAAAAACATACGGGCCAGATGCTGGTCTTTGTAAATAAAACGCTATTTGCTAAATGGGACTCTTCCGACTACCGTGATCGTCCCGATAGTTATAAATCCTTCAAGAAAAGCGTTGAGAACCGCCTCATCGATGCCTTTGCCAGATTATTCCCGTCTGTTGCACCAATGATTGTGTACCATGAATTGTCCACTCCACTTACTACGGCTCATTTTGTCGCCAAGGACCACGGGGCTTCCTACGGTCTCGAGACGACCCCTAAACGCTTCCTGTCTGATAGTCTTTCGATGAAAACCCCGATTAAAGGACTCTATCTGGGCGGTCAGGATGCTGCTTGCCCCGGCATAGCCGGAGCTATGCTTGGAGGAGTTCTTGCGGCAGCCGCCATTGATCCCAGGATATTCTTGAAGTTGCTATGATGAAATCCTCTTTGAAAATTTCACATTGTCTGCCGGAATAATACGGCAGCGGCCGCATCAAAGCAAAGCACATCCGGCAGAACTATCTAATTTGACTCTATAAGTTGAAATCCTTTACACTGGTAAATTCACCTTTTTAAGGCAGGTTCTTCAAATAGGAGACACTAGGACAATAGTGTCGGACATAAAGTGAGAGGTTAGGCGATGGACAGCAATGATGGAATTGGGGCCGGGGCAAAGGCTATCCAGGATGATGATACAGCAGGACAGGAGAGCTTCGCCGAATTATTGGAAAAGAGCTCTTCACGCAAATCAAGGCTGGCGCCTGGCGAGAAGGTGAAAACAAGGATAGTGGGCATATCAGGTGAAGCGGTTTACGTTGATCTTGGTGGTAAAAGCGACGGCATTATTGATATATCCGAGTTTAAGAGTGAAGATGGGTCAGTCACGATCAAGGAAGGTGATACAGTAGAGGCGCATTTTGTGGCGGTCGTGAATGGTGCAATAAAGATGACGACATTGGTTCGAGGTCATTCGACAGTAAAGCTTGCGCAGATACGAAACGCCTTCGAATCCGGGGCTGCCGTGACAGGAGACGTCAAAAGAGAGATAAAAGGTGGTTTTGAAGTGGCGGTGGATGGTGTCAAGTGCTTTTGCCCATTCTCGCAGATAGACTTGAAAGGAGGCCGTGAAGGCGGTCTTTACGCAGGTCGTGCTTTTTCTTTCAAGGTTATAGAATTCAAGGAAGGCGGCCGCACAATCGTTCTGTCTCGGCGTGTTTTATTGCAGGAAGAAAAGGCTGCCTCCATAGCAAGCCTGAAACAGTCTCTTCAATTGGGTCAGGATATATCCGGCAGAATTAGCTCTCTCCAGAATTTCGGCGCATTTGTCGATATTGGCGGCATAGAAGGACTTATTCCTACCAGTGAAATATCGTGGGCAAAGATAAATAAGCCATCCGATACTCTGTCGGCGGGCCAAGAAGTAACAGTGCGCCTGATAGCCATTGACTGGGAAAGGAACCGGCTTACATTGAGTCTTAGGGCCTTATTACCGGACCCCTGGGTAGGAATACAAGAGCGCTATGCTGTGGGGTCTAAAGTCACGGGAACTATAGTTCGTCTGACGCCTTTCGGCGCTTTCGTCAATCTCGAACCTGGGATAGATGCCCTGATACACCTTTCAAATCTCGGCAGCGGCAAGCGCATCAACCATCCAAAAGAAGTTGTTGCAACAGGACAGGAAATAGAAGCTTACGTTATCACCGTAGACAGTCAATCTAAAAAGATTTCTTTATCCGTACAGCTGAAGGCTGAGCGCAAACAAGTAACATATCCAATTGCCGGAGAAGTTTTAGATGGTGTTATAGAGAAAGTAATGCCATTCGGCGTCTTTGTGAAAATCAGCGACGGATTGACAGGTCTGATCCCAAATTCGGAAATGGGTACTCCTCGCGGGACCGATCACGCCAAGACTTTTCTGCCCGGCAGCGTTTTACAGGTGCTGGTTCTTGATGTTGACCCTGAAAATGCAAAAATGACTTTGAGCAGAAAAGGAGTTATCCAGAAGGAAGAAGAGGATGATCTCAAGCGTTACCGTGAAACGGCAGCTCGCGGGTCAAAATCCGAGAGCGGACTCAGTTCCTTCGGAGAGCTGTTAAAAGCCCGCCTTGAAGAGAAGGAATTAAAGATATAAAGATTTTATCTATCAGATTTATTGCAAGCATAGATAAAATCTAATGGCTATTAAATGGAGGTTGCGGTAAATTAGTTGAATGAAAACCGCAACTCTGATTGATGCTCGTGGATTTGGATGTCCAAAGCCGGTTATAATGGCCGAGGAAGCTCTTTCAAAGCTGGATGAAGGAACGATAGAATTACTCATCGACAATGAAGCGTCAGTAAGCAACCTTAAGAGGTTCGCCTCAAAAAACGGATTTTATTCCGAATCCCACCACAAAGATAAATATTGGCTTGTAAGGATAGTCAAAGGCTACGCATGCCCTGTGCAAGATGCTGCTGATGCGCAGATAAAAGGGCTCGAGAAAGATATTTTTATGGTTGTAGCATCAGACACCATGGGAAAAGATGACGTTCTCGGCAGGATATTGATGAAGGGTTTTTTTGAAACGTTAAAGGTCACAAAAGAATTACCGCATACTATATTCTTCCTTAATGCGGGAGTCAAGCTGACTACTACCGATGACGAATTTGTCTTGCTGATCAAAGAAATCGAATCGATGGGGGTAGAAATATTTTCATGCGGCACCTGCCTGAAATATTTTAATCTCGAATCAAGCCTGAAAATAGGTTATCGCGGAACTACCAATCATATAGTAGAAGGCATGAAAGACTTTAAGAAAACAATCTGGATCAACTGAATCTAAAGGTCGAAGAATCTCGTTATCGCCTGTTCCTCTTTTTCCACTATTGCTTTCAGATCAGCAATATCCCTGTCTGACAGTCCATATTCTTCAAACATCTTCTGGTGTTCATCGGACCACTGCCCATCATGCACAACCTGCGGATAGATAAGGTCAGACAACCCTTCTGAAAGGAATATTACATCAGCTGATTTCTTATGAACGCCTTCTTTCAATATTGAGTGATGCGTGGTAATCGGCACCAGAATTTCCTCAGGAAAGCACAGATTGTCAAGAAACCATTCAGCTGCCTGAGTATGGTTGCATTGGAATAACTCATTTTCAGCCTGGACAAGTGATTGCCCTTTCTTGGTCAATAGGTCATGCACTTCAGTGTCCATAATGGTGTCCGAAATAACCTTGAACAGCACAAGTCTGCCGATATCATGCAGCAATCCGGCCAGAAAACATGTACTCCTGTCCTTGCCGGAAACTTTATTGCACAGGCTTGACGCAACATTTGCAACTACGTACGAATGAGCCCACATCTGCTTGAAACCGCCGTACTGACCTGCAAAAACATTAAAGATCGAGGCCGCAAGGGATATGCTCCTGACAAGATCAAAACCCAGCAGCATTATAGCCTGCTCTATGGCGTTTATTCTTCCGGGATATCCGAGAAAAGCAGAATTCGCCACCGCGATAACGCGGGAAGCAAGCGCCTGATCGTGACGTATGATCTCAGATATATCCTCTATCGAGGCATTTTCCTTATTCAGCGCCCTTATTAGCTGATATTTTACAACCGCAAGACTCGGCAGATTGGACAGCTGAAGGATCTTTTCCTTTATCGTCGGTGCATTCTTACTGCTCTGATTCATGTTGACCTGCCTTACCTTTGTATGAGCCAAGCTTATAAAACCGGCTGTATATATTAACATAATTATGCATAAAACTCTACGTTTTTCGGCAAAGAACAAACATCCCCGGCTAAAACCGCCTTTGCCAACTTATCTCTATTCACCCTGCCTTCAACAATAAGGATTTAACCCGGTATCAGCGACTGCATCTGCCCAGATGAAACGATCTGCCCTCCGCAATGCCATAAAAAAACCTGCTAATCCCTAAGCAACCAGAGACATCAGTTGTGACATAGCCGTCACTGCCTGATAAAAGAAGGTACCGGCCAGGTTGCGATTTCAATGTTTTTCCCCGTCCCAGCATGACAATGTAATCATCCTTGCCGTCACCGTTCACATCGAGCGCATAACTGTCGTTCAGACATTCAATATTACAATCATTAGCTGCGCCATGTTTCAGGTTCTCGCATCGATCTTCTGCTTTCTTCTTGACAATCTCGAAAGCCTGTTTGGTAGTCTCATCCATTGGCGCATTCATAAAAGGCTTTCTAGCTTCGATGACAAACGCCTTCTTTGCATCCGGATATGCTATGCAGACCGTCTTGGAGAAACCAGAGAAGGACCTGTTTGGAAAATCATTTTCATGCTGAGCACGAGCCTCAAACGGCAGCGGTTCCTGTGGGAAGCGCTCAAATTTATTGCCCTTCCTCGCCGTCATGAAAACCATCTCATGATTAAATGAGTAACGGGCGCCACTAAGGAATTTCGCAAAATCCGGACTTGAATACTGCTTTTCATCTATATCATAAAAAACTCCGTTTCCTCTTAAAGCGAATGCCTTGGATCCGGGCTTTTCCAGATAGACAATAAGATATCTCGTTTCCCTGGTTGAGTTTTTATATACGTTAGCCTTTAGTATACCTATACATGGAGATTTGCTCATCCATTTTACATCGAGGAATTCCTCGCAAACGCCGTACTTCTCCTTCATCAAAGAAGACTCTTTACTGAATGCAATATTTTCCATGCCCGCTGCCTGCATGGCTATTGGCAGCACAAGCGCAATGATCAATACGCTTATGGACAGCCATATCTTGCCGGAGCACTTCTTCATCCCATACCTCCTCCAGGATATTCTCAATCCATATTATATTACATTCCCATGCTTTGACGAGCAACTTCGTACAGACCGCTATAGTCGAATTGAACAATAAGTTAATTTTTTTGTATTCTGCGAGTTAAAATAATAAATGCTCAACAAAAAACTAAACATATTTTTTTCCGGCATCGGAGGTAGCGGGGTATCGGCTATCGCAGTGTTTATGGCTGACAAGGGACATATGATATCTGGCTCTGACCGTGCGTTCGATAACAATCCGAATCATCCGACATGTATAGCGCTGAAGAACAAAGGCATTGCGATCGTACCGCAGGATGGCAGCGGGATCACAAAAAGTCTTGATCTTGTTGTCTTTAGCACAGCAGTTGAACCTGACAAGCCTGAGTATTCGAAGGCACGGCTTATGAACATCCCCATCATGACAAGACCAGAATTCCTGGCACAAATAGTCGCTGAATACAAGACTATAGCAATTGCAGGGACCAGTGGGAAATCAACAGTTTCCGGGATGCTTGCATATTTAATGACTCGGCTCGGGTTGGAGCCGAATTTTATCGGTGGCGGCAGAGTTAAGCAGTTCAAAAATGCTTCAAATCCAGGCAACTCTATAGCTGGGCGATCAGACTTACTTGTTATAGAAGCCTGTGAGTCAGACGGCACTATTGTGAACTATAGGCCGGAGCACTCAGTCATACTCAACCTTGACCTTGACCATCATGCAGTTGACAAGACAGCAGCAATGTTTGATGCACTTTTGGAGAACACCCGGGGCAAGATTGTTATCAATGCCGATGATTCCCATTTGGCCGCTCTTTCCTCTCTGCGAGCAAAAGATGCTGCAAGGTTTGGAATATCACAACCGGCAAAGTATAAGGCTACAAACGTTATGTACGACAACTTTTCAACTAAATTTTCACTCTCAGGACAGGTATTCAGGCTTTCGCTTCCAGGCGAATACAACCTCAGTAACGCACTGGCATGCATAGCATTGTTATCTGAAATCGGTATGCAGTATAAAGATATCGCCGGAGTACTTCCTGATTTCTCCGGCATCGAGCGGCGCTTTGATGTCCACCTGGATGACGGGACACGGCTGGTCATCGATGATTACGCCCACAATCCTCATAAGATAACAGCCTTGATGTCTGCTGTGAGGCCGTTGCGAGGAAAAATTTGCTATATTTTTCAGCCTCACGGCTTCGGTCCTACAAGGTTAATGAAGGACGGATATATAGATGCGTTTTCTCGGGGCCTGCGCAACAGCGATCATCTAATTTTGCTTCCGATATACTATGCGGGAGGAACGGCTGACAAAGACATATCTAGCAATGATCTAGCTCTCGGTATAGTAAAAAACGGCAAGTCAGCGGAATCTGTCAAAGACAGAAACGAGGTCATCAGAGGCCTTGATAAGTGGGACAATTACGTTGTCATGGGCGCACGCGATGATACACTTTCAGCATTTACTCGATCTATAGCACTGCTGCTTGGGCTCGATTAACCGCTGTTCCGGGCATTTATCAAGGGAGGCTAGATGGAATATACAGGCATCAATCATCTCGCGCTTGCGACAGGAGATATTGACACCACAGTCAATTTCTGGCGGGATTTACTCGGCATGCGACTTGTAGCTGCATTAGGAAAACCTGGCTACCGTCAATATTTTTTTGAGGTATCGGCAACTGATCTCATAGCTTTTTTTGAGTGGCCCGATGTAAAGCCTATTGAGGAAAAAGACGCCGGAAGAGTTTCTTCCGGGCCTTTTGCTTTCGATCACCTGGCTGTAGGCGTAAAGGATGACGAGTCGCTGTGGTGGCTCAAGGATACGCTGGAGGCTAACGGAATATGGGTGTCGGAGGTTATCGACAACGGATTTATTCACTCCATTTTTACTTTTGACCCCAATGGAATATCCCTGGAATTCTGCTGCAATGTCAGTGCAATAGATATCAGGAAGAGTCCAGTTATGGCTGACTCTAAGCCGTCGGATATCGTTAGGCTGGGTTCTGAGCCGCAGCCGTATGCGTTCGCGCAACCCGAGCATGTGACACCCAATGACCAGCGCAATCTATATCCAGGGGAGATGAAAAAATATTTTAAATAGGGTAAGCTCTCATGGCTGATCTGTCCGAATATTTCCACAGGATGTCTGCATTACTGCTGTGGAAATAATTCTTCAGACTTTGCCCGTCATTAACAATTCACTCTGCGAATGTCCTGAGCTATATATCTCATGCAAAAAAAGGACAAAATAGAGGCAACGAGAATTGCGCACGGTGTGATCATCAGGGCATTCTTAATACCGGCCAAGTCTGATAGCCATCCAATAATTACCGGCGATACCGCATCACCAAGCGCATGAATAATGAATATATTTAGTGCAAAAGCCATAGCTCTCATTTCCGGCTTTGTGACATTGAGGATAACTGTATTCAGCGGGCCGGTGCTGAAGAACAGAAAGAATTCAGCAATAAATATCGCTATGAAACAGGTCAACACTGTAGAAGCAGTCAGTGACAGCACAAGCATCGGCGCGCCTATGAGAAATCCGAATGCAGATACAGCAAGATATCCGCTCTCGCTGCTTTTCTGGAAAAAATCTCCAAGCCAGCCTCCTGCAAGGGTGCCTAATATACCGGCTGCGACAGTTACTGCACCGAATGCAGTGTTCACGTCGGCGATGTTCATATGGTGTTCCCTGTATAGAAATGTCGGTGCCCATTGTGCCAGGCCGCCCATTGCAAAGGTCATTGCGGCCATGGCGAGAGTGTTGATCATGAATGATCTGTTATCGGCAAGATTGCGATATCTTGCATTGCAAATGGTGTTATTATTCGTGCTGCCTTCGCTTTCACCACGCTTAGGTTCTCTTAAAATCCATAGCGGGATGGTCAGCAATATGCCCGGAACGCCTACCAGCATGAACGCAGCATGCCATCCGGCAAATTGACCTATAATGCCGCCGAGCAAATAACCTAACGCGCTGCCCAGAGGAATAGCAAGATAGTAGAGAGCTACTATCCTTCCACGTTGCGACTTTGAGTAATAGTCTGATATAACGCCCGGAGACACCGTTCCGAAGCTTGCCTCGCCAATACCAACCATTGATCTGGCGGTAAGCAGCGTAGTGTAATTGTTCGCCAAACCGGCCCAGGCAGTAGCAATGCTCCATGCCAGAAGACCGTACGAAGCCATTCTGACACGCATCATCCTGTCTCCAAGCCACCCGAACAAAGGGGCAGAAATCATGTAAAATATCATAAATGCGCTCCCTATGGATCCCAGTGCGGCATCGGATAGGTTCAAGTCGGTTTTAATCAGCGGGAAAACAGCATAGATCACCTGACGGTCGACATAGTTCAGAAGATTTGCGGAAAATAACAATGCAAGCGCGTAATAGCGATACCGACATAGGAACGTATAAGCAGTCACAGGCCCGTCTTGCTGTCAGGCATTTTTCGCAGGGCCTCTTTCGCAGCAAGCATCTGAGCCTCTTTTTTGCTCTTACCGGAGCCTTTACCATGAATTGATTCGGTTATTAAAACCTCGGCAGTAAAAACTTTCTTGTGTTCTTCGCCTTCCTGTTTGACTATTCTATATTCAGGTAATCGTCCGAACATTGCCTGGCAGCGCTCCTGAAGCTCACTTTTGAAGTCATAACCCTCGCGCTTCTCAACCACATCAGGAATCTTGTTTCTGTAAAGCCTGCATATAAGAGTCTTGACCGTCTGGTAGTCACTGTCGAGAAATACAGCACCAATAAGAGCTTCAAGAGCATCAGCAAGAATCGAACGTTTCTGCCTGCCGCCTGTCGACTCCTCCCCTCTGCCCAATTTCACATAATGACCTAGCGACAGATTTACCGACAATTCATGCAGTACCGATTTGTTAACAAGATATGATTTCATCTTCGACATCTCGGCTTCATCTAGGACGCCATTATCAGAGAAAAGCGTTTCAGCAATCACAAGTCCCAGGACAGAATCGCCAAGGAATTCCAGCCGCTCGTTATGAACAGATTGCCCATAGGTGTTTTCATGGTGATAAGATTTATGCGTCAATGCCTCGTTTAGCAGGCGGCGGTCGGTGAACGCATATCCGAGTTTTCTTTCGAGTTCTGACGAATCAGTGATATCTGTTGAAAATAAGGCAGGCATTGGTTCCACCGAATCCGAAAGAGTTGGAGAGCGCGTATTCAATTTTCAGCTCTCTGGCCTTATGGGGAACATAATCAAGGTCACACTCTGGATCAGGATTATCAAGGTTAACGGTAGGCAACACAATACCCCTGGCTATGCTCAAAATACTGAATATAGCTTCGACCCCGCCTGCCGCACCCAGCAGATGTCCTGTCATCGATTTAGTAGAGCTAACGCAAAGTTTGTATGCATGTTCGCCGAATACCGTCTTTATAGCCATCGTCTCAAGCTCATCGCCATATTTAGTAGACGTACCGTGAGCATTGATATAATCTATCTTTTCCGGGACTATCCCGGCATCCCTGATAGCAGCTTTCATACAGCGCGCCGCGCCCTCTCCTTCAGGCGCCGGGGATGAAATATGGTAAGCGTCGCCCGACATCCCGTAACCCGAAATTTCGGCGTATATTCTTGCATTGCGGGCGATCGCACTTTCAAGACTTTCCAGCACGAGAATGCCGGTGCCTTCGCCCATCACAAAACCGTCCCGTGCAGAGTCGAACGGCCTGCTCGATTTTTCGGGCTCATCGTTGCGCGTGGAAAGAGCCTTCATTGCAGCAAACCCGGCCACCGCAAGAGGGCAGATAACAGATTCTGAACCGCCGGCAAACATTACGTCGGCTTCACCACGCTGAATGATCCGGAACGCCTCTCCTATAGCATGACTGCCGGTTGCGCAGGCTGTAACCACAGCTGAGTTCGGGCCTTTTGCGCCGAGATGTATCGAGACATTTCCGGATGCCAGATTGATGCATACCATGGGAATGAAGAAAGGCGAAACCCTGCGGTGGCCTTTTTCAATAAGAGCTTTGTGATAATGCTCGATACTGTTGAGACCGCCGATTCCGGAGCCGATGAAAACCCCAACCCTTTCGGCGTTGTCGGAAGTTATCTTGATCCCCGAATCTTCATGCGCCATCATCGCAGCAGCCATTGCCAGATGGATGAAGCGGTCCATCTTCTTGATCTCTTTAGCGTCTATATACTGTGCCGGGTCAAAGCCCTTGACCTCTCCGGCGATTCGGACAGGAAATGCAGATGCATCAAATTGTGTTATCGGACAAATACCAACCTTACCGGCAACGGCGGCATTCCATGAGTCCTCCACTCCTATGCCGATCGGTGATATTAAGCCAAGCCCTGTAATTACAACTCTTCTGCCGGTCATCAAATCCTAGACTTTCTTGGTTATATATTCAATCGCGTCCTTAACCTTGGCAATTTTTTCAGCATCTTCATCCGGGATTTCAATATTGAAAGCCTCTTCAAAAGCCATTACAAGTTCGACCGTATCGAGCGAATCCGCCCCGAGATCTTCTACAAAAGAAGCCTCAGGCGTCACTTCCGACTTGTCAACACCCAGCTGCTTGGATATTATCTCTTTTACTTTTTCCTCAACCATTATGTCCTCCCTTTTTAAATTCTATTTTATTTACATATCGTAACGCGGCTTCAATCCCCCAGCACTTCTGCAATTACATATACATCCCGCCGTTTACATGTATGACTTGCCCAGAAATATATCCGCTCTCAGGCGCTGCGAAAAATGCGACTGCATTAGCCACATCATCAACTGATCCGAAGCGTCCCATTGGTATAGCCCTCATCATCTCTGTCTTCACATTTTCCGGAAGGGCGTCAGTCATGGCCGTTGTAATAAATCCAGGAGCAACTGCATTCGATGTTATACCCCTGGCGGCGTATTCCTTAGCCACAGTTTTTGTCAGTCCTACTATACCGGCTTTTGACGCACTGTAATTCGCCTGGCCGGGATTGCCCATAAAAGCCACTATTGAAGCTATGTTTATAATCCTTCCATACCTCTGCTTGGACATGAATCTGACTGCTTCTTTCGAGCATAAAAAAGTCCCTTTCAGATTAATATTCAGCACAGAATCCCAATCTTCTTCTTTCATGCGCATCAACAGACCATCTCTGGTGATACCGGCATTATTAACCAGTATTTCAACTTTTTCAAATTCCTTTACAGCAGTTTCAAAAATTGAGCTTACATCAGATGCCTTCGAAACATCAGCCTTAATAGCAATGCTTCTTACTCCAAAAGTTTTAAGATAATCCGCCGTCTCTCCGGCTATATCAAGATTAACGTCCACAACAACTATATTTACACCGCGACGTGCCAAGTTTTCAGCAATAGCCTTACCTATGCCGCGTCCGCCTCCAGTTATAAGAGCTGTATGACCTTTCATTACTTCAACCTCCCGGGCAAAAATCAGCTTTTGATTTTATCAGAGTAGTATACCTATTTCAAGTCCAAATATCCAAAGTGTGCAACCAAAGTGCCACTATGTTCGGCTTGATGGTTAAATTGATATCAAACAAGCAAGGCCTGTACTTTCCATATTTATAAAATGATTGAGCTATGCACAGACAATCTGATAGAAATAGCCGAGGGGAAAAGTAAAACTAAAGTTCTACTATTACATTGTCTATTAACCTTGTGTTTCCTATTTTCACCGCAACCGCTAACAGATTGGTCTTTGCATCAGCGGTCCAATCTTCGAGCGTTTCAGGGTTATAGACTCCTGCATATTGCACTTCAGTAACAAGCGGTTCAGCTTCTATTTCTGACCTAATGTTTCTAGCGACATCTAAAGGAGCAGTGCCATTCTTGATCATTGCTGCAGCAACCTGCAAACTCTTGAAAATAACCGTAGCCGCCTGCCTTTCAGCATTCGAAAGATAACTGTTCCTGGAACTCATTGCCAGTCCATCAAGATCACGCACTGTAGAACAGACAATACATTCAATGCCAAGATTAAGATCTTTTATCATACACCTGATCACTTGCGACTGCTGAAAATCTTTTTGCCCGAAATAAGCTCTGGTCGGCATCACCAGATTGAACAGCTTACAGACAACTGTAGCTACACCGTCGAAATGTCCCGGTCTGAAAGCTCCACATAGTTTGTCAGATAAACCCTTCACCTTAACCGCTGTCGTAAATCCCTCAGGATACATGGAAAACGCTTCAGGCGCAAAAAGTATGTCCACTCCAGCTTCTTCAAGTTTCCTCACATCGTTTTCAAAGTCACGCGGGTAATTATTAAAATCCTCATTAGGAGCGAATTGCGTTGGATTGACAAAAATACTGGCAACTACTACTTCATTTTCTTCTCTTGCCGTTTTGAACAGGAACCTATGGCCTTCATGTAACGAACCCATTGTCGGTACAAAACCGACTGACTTGCCTTTGGCCATCAGCCTCCTCGAAGTCTCCCTCATTATCCTTGGTATGCGGATAAATTCCATGAATTACTCTAAACGACATTTTGAACAATAATCAAGCATGAGGCGGGTTGAGAAGTTTGAAGCTTAAAGAGTATTATAATTCGCCTTATATATTTATTCATCGGAGGTTTTGATGGCAAGAAAGATCGTTCTCGCATATTCCGGAGGTCTGGATACATCTGTAGCGATCAAGTGGCTGAAGGAGAAGTATAATGCTGATGTGATAGCATTTTGCGCCGATCTGGGCCAAGGAGAGGATCTGCAGGCAGTTCGAAAAAAGGCACTTAGGACCGGCGCTTCAAAGGCTTATGTCATGGATGCAAGAGAGGAATTCGCAAGAGACTATATATTCCCTATGCTCAGGGCCAATGCTGTTTATGAAGGTGTATATCTGCTTGGCACCTCAATAGCAAGACCTCTGATAGCAAAGAAACAGATAGAAGTCGCGATAAAAGAAGGAGCAGACGCCGTAGCTCATGGTGCAACAGGCAAGGGAAATGACCAGGTGCGCTTTGAATTAACTTATTACGCACTTAAACCGGATATAACTGTTATAAGCCCATGGAGGGAATGGACCTTCGACTCGCGCCAATCATTAATAGATTATGCACGCAGACATGGCATTACGGTTGATGCTACGAAAAAGAAACCTTACAGCACGGACCGCAATGTGCTTCATATAAGCTATGAGGGCGGAATCCTCGAGAACCCATGGACTGAACCTCCCAAAGATATGTACACCATGATGGTACCACCTGAAAATGCACCGGATAAAGCCACATATGTCGAGATCGACTACGAAGGCGGTAATCCGGTCAAGATAAACGGAAAGTCATTATCACCCTTCAAGCTCTTCGATAAGCTAAACCGCATTGCAGGCGCTAATGGTATTGGCAGGGTCGATCTGGTTGAAAACCGTTTTGTGGGCATGAAATCGCGCGGTGTCTATGAAACACCGGCGGGGACGGTATTGCACACTGCTCACAGGGCAGTCGAATCCCTGACTCTTGACAGGGAAGTACTTCATCTTAGGGACACCTTAATCCCTAAATTTGCGGAGCTGGTTTATTACGGGTTCTGGTTTGCACCCGAAAGAGAGATGCTCCAAAATATGGTCGACTCGATCCAAAGGGATGTTACAGGCACTGTCAGGCTCAAGTTGTACAAGGGAAATTGTCTCGTAGTTGGCAGAAAGTCGGCAAAATCGCTATATCATCCTGAGCTGGCGACTTTTGAATCCGAAAAAATATATAACCAGAAAGATGCAGAGGGCTTTATCCGTCTCAATGCACTTCGCCTGAAGGTCAGGAAAATGCTGAGGGAAAAATGACAGGCGTCACACCGCCTTTGCCTGACACGCAGGATAGAACGGAAAGTCTCAAGTTCTGGCTTGCCCTGTCCTCGATACGCGAGATAGGTCCGATCACTATTAAGAAACTCCTGGCAAAATTCCATACGCCCAGAAATATCATGGCGGCATCAAAAAAGGAGCTGATGCAGGTAAGCGACGTAAAGGAGTCGCGGGCACAGGCAATTCGAGAATTCAACGCATGGCATCAGGTGGAGCAAGAAATAGATAAAATCGCAGGACTCGGTATACGAGTCGTTACCCTTGAAGATACTGACTATCCGGTCGCCCTCAGACAAATTGACGACTCGCCAGCGCTTTTCTACATGAAGGGTCGGATGAGGGAAGAGGATAGTTTTGCAATAGGAATTGTAGGTTCCAGAAATATGACGCCATATGGGAGAAAGGTTGCAGATATATTTTCATCTGAACTGGCATTAAAGGGGTTCACAATAGTAAGCGGCATGGCCAAAGGCATTGATTCCTCCGCGCACAAAGGAGCTTTGCGAGTCAAAGGCAGAAGCATTGCAGTCCTGGGATGTGGGGTCGATAAGCCATATCCTCCTGAAAACAGCGGGCTTTTGGAGGAATTATCCCAATGTGGGGCGGTTATAAGCGAATTTCCGCTTGGCACTGCTCCATTGAGAGAGAATTTTCCAAGAAGAAACCGGCTGATCAGCGGTCTTTCTCTTGGAGTATTGATCGTGGAAGCCGCAGCTGGGAGCGGCTCTCTGATAACAGCCAACTATGCGCTAGAGCAGGGAAAGGACATCTTTGCCGTACCAGGCAACATTACATCAATGAATTCAATCGGCACAAACGACATTATAAAGAAAGGGGCAAAGCTGGTGCAGAAGGTTGATGATATTATTGTAGAACTTGCTCCCTTGTTAAAAGGTATGATGAACAAAAGCGAGCAAAAAACTAATACTGAGTTGCTTACCAACCTTAATGCACTTGAAATTAATGACGAAGAAAGGGCAATATGTAGTGTTCTGGGCAGCGAAACCCGCCATATTGATATTATTTCCAGAGAGACCGGCATCGCGGCGCAGAAAACATCGGCTCATTTGCTGGCCCTTGAACTAAGAGGGATAGTCAGGCAGACCGAAGGAAAAAGATATTACATGGTTTGAACATCTTTAACAAGAGTGACGGATTTGTCTTAACAGGACAATGTTATTAATCTGTAGGCGCAGGGCTTGAAGCTCGCCGTGAGGATTGCGATGCCGAGACGATTGATGGACCTTTTAAGGGTTCTTGCAAAAGAAATAATCGAAAAGGGATATGATGCCGATGACGCCCTTAAGAAGATCAATGTGATCGATATTGATTTCATAATGGTGAAAGAGGAACTTAAAACCTTGGAACAGTCGAAACATATCGATGAAGCTGAGCTTGATACTATCAAAGCTCTCTTGGCGTATATTTTAATGAGAGACTCGGATCTTGAAGTTGAGGATGTTTATGCCTTTATTTTTGGACGAGGACGTCAGATAATCTGGAATTAACAGGTCTGCTTCAGGCAGGAGGAAGATTTTTGAAATCTCTAGTTATAGTTGAATCTCCAGCAAAGGCGAAGACAATAAATAAGATACTTGGCAGCGATTTCGAGGTCAAGGCATCAGTGGGCCATGTCAAGGATCTGCCGGCAAAAGAGCTTGGTGTTAATGTAAATAAAAACTTTACCCCAACGTATATTATTATTCCGGGCAAAGAAAAGGTCATAAAAGAACTGAAAAAAGAGGCTAAAAAGGCTGAAAAAATATATCTCGCAACAGACCCTGATCGCGAAGGAGAAGCCATAGCCTATCATATTGCGGAAGAGATCAAGGAACCTAAGAATCCCGACAAGATCTTCAGAGTGACCTTCCATGAAATTACCGCGAAATCTGTCCGGGATGCTATGAGCAAGCCGGGTACTATAAATACTGCCAAGGTTGATGCCCAGCAAGCCCGACGTGTGCTTGACCGGCTCGTTGGATACAATCTGAGCCCGTTCCTGTGGAGAAAAGTTCGCAGGGGATTGAGTGCCGGCAGAGTGCAGTCAGTCGCTGTTCGCCTCGTTGTAGACAGGGAGCGTGAAATAGAAGCATTCAATAAAGAGGAGTATTGGACAATAGAAGCTGTTCTTCAATCTCGTGGAGATATAATATCCACCTTCCCTGCCAGACTTTTCAAATACAGTGGGGTTCTGGTCGTAGACCGCGATGCTCCTGAAGGCAAGCGTTTCCTCATAGGTAGCGAGGAGAAAGCCCGGCAGGTCGTTGATAGCATTGCCGGCAAAGAATGCTTCCTTGCCCAGATTGATACACGACTTAAGAAAAGGATGCCGGCAGCTCCTTTTATTACCAGCACGCTCCAGCAGGAAGCTGCACGCAGGTTGCGTTTTCCAGCGAAAAAAACGATGATGATCGCCCAGCAGCTGTACGAAGGCGTAGAGCTTGGTACTGAAGGATCCGTAGGGCTTATAACATATATGAGGACTGATTCATTCCGCATAGCTCCTGAAGCGCAACAATGGGCAAGAGACTTCATTGAAAAGAAGTTCGGAAAAGAGTATCTTCCTGATAAACCTCCGTTTTACAAGAGCAAACAATCTGCGCAGGAAGCTCACGAAGCAATCAGGCCCACTTATGATGAAAAGACTCCGGAAAAGGTCAAGCCTTTTCTGAGCAGGGATCAATATAATCTTTATAAACTGATCTGGAACCGTTTCGTTGCGAGCCAGATGTGCCCTGCACAGCTCGAACAGACGACATTTATTATTGGCTTTAGAGACATCTCTGCTGAGATGAAGGGAACCGAGCTTCGTGCCTCCGGCATGGTCATCAAATTCCCAGGCTTTATGGCACTCTACACTGAGAGCAAAGATGACATCGAAGAAGAAGAAGGAGGTTTGCTTCCATCACTTGCAGAGAACGCTGCCCTGGACCAGAAAGAATTGAAGCCGGCACAGCATTTCACTCAACCTCCTCCGCGTTATACTGAAGCGACTTTGGTCAAAGCCCTGGAGGATAAAGGCATCGGCAGGCCTAGTACATATGCTTCTATTCTATCAACCATCCAGGATCGGAAATACGCCCAGAAACTGGAGAACAGGTTTTCGCCCACCGAACTTGGAATCGTTGTCAACGATCTCCTGGTTGATAAATTTCCGGAACTGATAGATTACAATTTTACGGCTACAATGGAAAATGAGCTTGATGACATTGAACAGGCCAAGATGAACTGGGTCAGCGTCGTCAAGGATTTTTTCATTCCGTTTGATTTGGACCTCAAGTCTGCGGCAAAGGACAAGGAGCGAGTGAAACCGGAAGACATACCGACCGATATAACCTGCGAAAAATGCAGCTCTCCAATGGTGATCAAATGGGGCAGGCATGGCAGGTTTATGGCATGCTCAGGCTATCCGCAATGCAAGAACACCAGACCTCTGAACGGAGACCAGAAACCTCAGACGGCTGATGAAATGCTGAGCGGCGAGACGTGCGAAAAGTGCGGCTCTCCGATGGTTATGAAAACCGGCCGCTTCGGAAAATTCATCGCCTGTTCAAAATATCCGGAATGCAAGACAACAAAACCTCTGTCGACCGGCGTTAAATGTCCAGTTGACGGCGGTGATATCGTGGAAAGAAAATCCAAACGGGGCAAACCTTTCTGGAGCTGCGGCAATTATCCGGGATGCACATTTGCATTGTGGTACAAGCCAGTGCCGGTCCAGTGCACGAAGTGCGGCGCACCATTTATGGTGGAGAAAAGAAACAAGGACGGCGAGGTCTTCCATGTCTGCCAAGAAAAAAAGTGCGGACACAAGGAAGCCGTTAGGCAGTTGGAGGCCGAGCATAAGGGATAACTCCAAGCCTCTGCTCATCGGCATCGGCGGCGCGCACAGCTCCGCCGGCAAGACCACCCTCGCCTGCTCGTTGATAAAGAACCTTAAGCATCGTCCCGGCTGCTTCTCAATAACCTCGCTTAGTGTTGGAGCGATTAAATTCACGAAAACGGAATTATACTCTTCAGTCATCGAAGATAACGAAATTCTCAAAGAAAGGAATAAGGATACTTCACGGCTTCTGGAGGCTGGTGCCGAAAAAGTGGTCTGGATAAAGTCTCCCCGCTCTGAGCTGGAAGCACCGCTTTCATTTGCACTATCGAAGCTTGGCGGACTTGACTGTATTTTGATCGAAGGCAACAGTGCAATTGAGTTTGCGCGTCCCGATATTGTAATATTTGTTTTTGGGAAGTCGGCAGATAACATCAAGACCTCAGCGCCTGCAATTATACGACAGGCTGATATAGTCATAGCACCGGAGTCGTATTCGCTTGACAGATGTGCGCTGAAAAGCACGGCAAAGAGACTGTACCGCAAACATTATCCATATAAATTTGACGACAGTCTGGCACAGGATATAATGTCTCTCATGGAAACGATCGAAAAGAACAAGGAAATTGAACATCTGCTCAGCACTGCATCGATAGATGGCCGCGTCACATGCACCCAGGCCAGTAAAATAGCAGAAGATCTTGGCGTGCCATACGTCCGCATAGGGGCTGCCGCTGACGAACTCCATATTAAAATAAAGAACTGCGAGCTCGGTAGCATCTGATGGGCACTATATTATTCGAATTAGCTCTTACCGGATATTTTGCAGCCGCCATGATTGGTATCATAGAGCTATTCCGCGGCGGCAGGGAGTCATCAAGGCTGATGATAGTCATCTCAGCTGCCGGCTTCATACTGCATACAGCTTCAATTCTTTACCGGTTTTTCGCCGGCGGGCATCTGCCGGTAGCCAGCATGCATGAAGCCGCTTCATTCTTCGCGTGGTGCGTTGTCCTCATATATTTCTTTCTGGAGTTAAGATACAAAATAGGCATAATGGGGTCTTTTATATTGCCTTTGGTGCTTATGCTAATGCTGACTTCTGCCCTTTTGCCGCGCGCCATAGTCCCGCTGTCTCCGGTTCTGAGAAGTCACTGGCTCTGGATACATACGATTTTCGCCTTCACTTCCAATGCAGCTTTTGCCGTAGCTTTCGGAGTCGGAACAATGTACCTTATGCAGGAATACTACCTCAAGTCTAAGCATGTCAGCGGCCTTTTCAAACGGCTTCCCAGCCTGCAGGTGCTTGATGAGATTAACAATAAGCTAATTAATATCGGATTCCCATTTTTGACAATGGCTATCATCACAGGCTCTTTATGGGCAGAAAGTGCCTGGGGACGCTTCTGGAGCTGGGATCCCAAGGAAGTATGGTCTCTTATAACTTGGTTTATCTATGCGGTCGTTTTACATCTCAGGCTAACTTCCGGATGGAGGAAGAAGCGAGCAGCCATTCTATCCGTGATTGGGTTTATTGCTGTTATGTTTACATTCATCGGTGTAAATTTTCTATTTAAGAGCGCACACACCTTCCAATGAATCTCTTCGTTATAGGACTCAATCATAAGACCGCATCAGTAGATATCAGGGAGAGGCTGGCATTCAGCGGCGCCAAGCTGGAAGAAGGACTGCTGGCTCTCAGGCAGGTGCGCGGCTTAACGGAAGTCGCGCTGCTTTCGACCTGTAACAGAGTTGAAATATATGCTTCAGCGGAAAACATACCGGAAGCTGTCGATGCAGTTACAGATTTCCTTGCACAATTCCACAGTATCGGCAGAACCGAATTTGAAAAGTTCCTGTATATGAGAAAAATGTCGGAAGCTGTCCGCCATGTATTCAGGGTGGCGTCAAGTCTGGATTCAATGATCATAGGTGAACCGCAGATTCTTGGCCAGCTTAAAGATGCTTTTGAGTTCGCGCTTGCCAAGAAAACAACCGGCGTGGTCCTGAACAGGTTAATGAAAAAGGCAATATCTACTGCCAAAAGGGTCAGGACCGAAACGAGGATAGCAGAAAACGCCGTATCCATTAGCTTTGCGGCTGTAGAGCTTGCAAAAAAAATATTTACGGTACTTTCCGGCAAGTCATTCATGCTGCTGGGCGCAGGCGAAATGGCAGAGCTGGCCGCACGCCATCTGCTCAACAACGGAGTTACTGATGTGCGCGTAGCTAACAGGACTTTTGACAGGGCATGCGAACTCGCGAATGAGTTCTGCGGCTGCGCCATACGCTTTGAGGATTTTATATCATCTCTAGTTGCAACTGATATCCTCATATGTTCTACAGGAGCACCCTCATATGTCCTTTTCAGAGAACAGATGCTGCAGATAATGAAACAGAGGAAACACAGGCCTGTATTTATAATTGACATATCGGTGCCCCGGAATATAGATCCGGAAATCAACAAAATCGACAATGTGTACCTATACAATGTGGATGATCTCCAGGAAGTAGTTGACACCAATATTCTGGAAAGGAAGAAAGAAGCAGCCAGGGCCGAAACGATTATCGATGAGGAGGTTGAAAAATTTTCCCATTGGGCGTCCACTCTCGACTCGGTGCCTGTAATAGTAGCATTGAGACAAAAGGCTGACGACATTAAGAAGGAAGAGATCGAAAAATTCAGAAACAGATGTCCTGATCTTGACCAGGATAAGATGGAGGCAGTAGAAAGCCTGGCTAATGCAATAACAAATAAATTGATGCACAATCCTACTATAGCCTTGAGGGAAAGCGCTGAAGATCGCGAGATGATGACGATTGTTATAAAGAAACTTTACGGTATTGACGGTGACGATGATGAATAGAAAAATAGTGATAGGCACTAGAGCGAGCAAGCTCGCCCTGTGGCAGGCTGAATGGGTAAAGTCGGAGCTGGAACGTCTTTATCCGGGTATTACCGTACAGCTCAACAAGATCAAGACTACGGGAGATAAAATAGTTGACGTCCCGCTTGCAAAAGTTGGCGGCAAGGGTCTGTTTGTCAAAGAGATTGAAGAGGCTATGCTGAGGGGCGAAGCGGATATTGCAGTCCATAGCATGAAAGATGTACCAACCGATTTTCCTCAGGGGCTCCATCTTCCCGTCATATGCAAGCGCGAAGACCCTCGCGATGCATTCATAAGTGGTCAGAAAAACAAATCCATTGAAAACAAATTTAACAAACTAAAGAAGGGCGCAGTCATCGGTACCAGCAGCCTCAGGCGATCATGCCAGTTGCTTCACATAAGACCGGATCTGAAGATTGAGCAGCTTCGCGGCAATCTTGATACACGTATCAGAAAGCTTGACGAAGGACGGTTCGATGCCATAATACTTGCAGCTGCAGGCGTGAAGCGACTTGGATGGTCTGACAGAATAACCGAGCTTCTGTCCACAGAAATAAGCCTTCCTGCTATCGGACAGGGCGCAATCGGTATCGAATGCAGGACTGACGGCTATATCAACGATCTAATAGCTCCACTAAACGATGCCGATACGTCAGTATGTGTAAAGGCTGAACGAGCTTTCCTGAAAAAGTTGGAGGGCGGTTGTCAGGTGCCGATCGCAGCATATGCAGTGCTTCAATCCGGCTTGCTGGTAATGGAAGGCCTTGTTGGGAATCTGACGGGAGATTTAATTATCAGGGATGCAATTGAAGGAAAAATTGTAGACGCCGAACCTCTCGGGATAAAACTGGCAGAAAGGCTTCTTGCAAAAGGTGCCGGGAAAATACTGGATGAAGTCTACAGCAAATGCACGCCAAAAATTAATGGAGATATAGCGAGTTAATGGACACTATCAAAAAGGGGAAGGTGTATCTTATCGGAGCAGGACCGGGAGATATCGGCCTGTTTACTATTAAAGGTCTCAGGTGCCTCAAGAAGGCCGAGGTCGTCGTATACGACTTTCATCTCAATGCTCAGATACTCAATTACATAGACCACGATGCTGAATTCATTTATGCCGGTAAACGCGGCGGCCATCATGCCATGACTCAGGACGAGATCAACCAGGCGCTGATCGACAAGGCTCTCGAAGGAAAGATAGTCTGCAGGCTGAAGGGAGGAGATCCGTTTGTCTTTGGACGTGGCGGTGAGGAAGCTGAAGCTCTCGTGAGCAAAGGCATTAGTTATGAGCTTATTCCCGGTGTGAGTTCTTCAATTGCAGCTCCGGCTTATGCAGGTATTCCTCTCACTCACAGAAAATATTCCTCCTCTTTCGCGGTGATAACCGGCAACGAAGACGCTGGGAAGGATGGCAGCACTATTGACTGGGCACATCTTTCGAAAACTTTCGATACACTCGTATTTCTGATGGGGGTCAAGAACCTGGACCGAATATCACAGAAGCTGATCGAGCATGGAAAGGCGCCCGACACGCCTGTGGCGCTTGTTCGGTGGGGCACCAGGCCTGATCAGAAAACCGTAACCGGGACCCTCGACAACATTTCGGCAAAGGCTGCAGCTGAGGGCATTAAGCCTCCGGCAGTAATGATCGTAGGCAATGTAGTCAGGCTCAGAGACACGCTTAAGTGGTACGAAAATAAACCTCTGTTCGGCCAGAGAATACTGATCACGCGTGATTACTCTACTGACTATGAACCGCTGGAAGATCTTGGTGCTGAAATATTTGAGTTCCCTACAATCAAAATAGTACCGGCATCCGACTACACCGAACTGGACAGGGCCCTTGCTAATATCTCGTCATATCATTGGATAATTTTCACAAGTTCTAATAGTTTCAGATATTTTATGCAACGTCTTGTTGTCACTGACAGTGACATACGCGATATGAAAGGACTGAAGATATGCGCCATAGGGCCTAAAACCTCAGACGCTGTCAGAACGGCCGGACTGAAGGTAGACCTTATGCCGGAAGAATTCAATGCCGAAGGGTTGATCGCATCTTTCATCAAAGAATTACAGCCTTCAGTGACAAATAGACGCTATAAAACCTCCAATCTGGAAGGCATGCGTTTACTTATGCCGCGCGCTGAAGTTGCTCGAGATGTATTCCCTGAACGCGTGAGAGAGCTTGGCGGTTTGATAGACTGCCCAACAGCATATCGGACTGTCAAGCCGGAAAAGCATGGCAAACGGCTAATTCGTTTTCTCAAGACAGGCCGCATATCAATCGCTACTTTCACAAGTGCCGCCACTTTTAATAACTTTATTGATATCATTGGTGAAGGGGCAATTGATTTCCTGCAAGACATACACATTGCTGCCATCGGACCGGTAACTGCGCGCGCCATTGAGAAGAAGGGTCTTCATGTCTCTATTATGCCGAGAGAAGCGACTATCAGGGCGATGGTTGGTGAGATAATCAGATACTATGATAGATTGTGAGCCCCCTGGATATTCTATATGCAGGGCAATACACAGAAAGGAGGCTCACAATGGAATCAGATTATCAGAATAAGAGGATTTTGGCAAAGAACCGGGATGTCTTTATAGGTATCGATGTGCACAAAGAGAGTTGGCAAGTAACGATTCGTGTCAAAGGAGAGGAAATCTTCCATAGTCGTCTGCCGAGCCAATACGAGGCTTTGGAAAAACTCATCTGGCGTCTTCCCGGCTGCGCACCATCAGTGTTGCTTATGAAGCTGGACCCTGTGGTTTCTGGCTTTGGGACAAACATAATGCTGACGGCATCGAGGCCATTGTAGTTCCACCATCGCTTATACCTATCGAATCTGGCAATAAAGTTAAGACAGATCGAAGGGATTCAAGAAAGCTCGCTCATCTACTGGAAAGCGGGATACTGAAAAAAGTATATGTCCTCACCGAAGAGGATAGAGCTGACAGAGAG
>Ga0187785_10000184_pt1 | contig 24149 bp, 28 predicted proteins | sample 0815_BV2_4_20_MG_FD_132466 | JGI IMG/M metagenome (GOLD analysis project Ga0187785, IMG submission 132466) | Tropical peat soil microbial communities from peatlands in Department of Meta, Colombia - 0815_BV2_4_20_MG | ecosystem: Environmental > Terrestrial > Soil > Wetlands > Peat | place...
GGGGCGAGAAGATGGCCTTCACGCCGTTGATGCTCCGGTAGAAGACGGGGAATACGCCTATGAGTGCGTTGCCTTTGTATATGCCGTATGGATATAGTTTGAAGCCTGTGTGCTTCTGGATGATCTTCAAGGCGTCCCACCGGTGGAACAGCTGACCTTGGGCGCTTTCTTCTATTAGATCATCCCATAGCTTTTTATTGTCCATCAGTGCTACAGTCATTCCTGCAACTCCATTTCCATATCTCTTCACCGCTCGTGAGCCAGGCGTTTTTTTTATAACTATATTTTAATATATTTATATATATCTTTTTCCATTCCTCCCGGAACGCCGAACTGAAAACATTATTATGCCAGAGCAGCGTCACGACACCATTACACTGCTCAACCTCATCAATGATCCCCTTAGCCATTTCAAACGCCTCGACAGGCGACTTCGAAGCCTTGAACAGAGTGCCATCCATGATAATGAGCGGGATCTCTACCAAGTCGATCTCCATCCCAGTTTTCAAATTGAAAGGCCTGAACGGATGACACATACCATTTCGACAACCTAACACATCGTTGTACCCAAGCGTAGTATCATACTTGAACCCCGCCTGAGCAAGCAGTTCCCACGTATCTGGCACCCTGAACCGCAAATAGTGATTCCTATAGCCTATGACCGACCTGTTTAACACCCGCTCCAAGAGACGCTTTTCCTTTATCATCTCTGCCAGATCGGTGCAAGCATAGAATCCGCCATGCAGCCCAACCTCCCATCCACTATCAGCGATAAAACCAAGATCGCTTTCGAGATCGGCTATATCGTATCTGAATCGCTTGATGTCCCTATCAGCGGTCATGAAGTAGAAGGACGATTTTGCACCATAGAGCCCCTCGATCTCCATGATCTCCCGAAAGTTACGGTAGGGACTAGCCTGCTTTCCGCCCGCCCTCCATAGCAGCTCCCTGCCAAGGCGACCTGGCTGCAGCCTCTTCGCGTAGCAAGCCGAAGAAAGCAACGTATGGGGAAATGGGGGATAGACATCATCGACGTCGTGGGAAAGCATAACAGCAAACTTTTTTCCCTCAGGGTACTCCGCACTCATGCCACTGGACGAGAGATACCTCGACGCGATCGGCCGTAGAAACTCCTTACGGTTCCCCGGGACGAAGATGGAACGGCAGACGTCCTCACGCGGTGGAGAGTACTCGTGCCGGAGAGTGTAAAGATCCCATAGCCTAGTATCCTGCCGAAGCAGCCCAGACAGATCAGACCCTGCACTGTAGGTGGTGTTCCCGCTTATCATACCATCAACTCGCCGTCCATGTGATTGATAATGAACTTGAACTTTCCCGACGCGGTCCTATCGATATGATCGACGATCTCGAACTCGATATTCCAGCCTTCGCTCCTAGTCCTCACGATTTCCCGGATCTCACTTAGCTGACGCTCGTCGAACGATGGCTCTGGCACAATCCGGATGACGATCCTATCAATAGCTTGCTGAACTACCTGATACTCCTTGACTCCTTTCTGCCCCCAGAAGATATACAGGAAGAACCATCCGTGGACGTGCTTCCCCTCAGGCGTCAGGAGTACATCCACACTTCTGCCTTTTACATCACGAAGCAGTTTATAGCCTCTGCCACAGGCACACGAGTCATCCAGGAGATAGCCATCGTCGGTGGTATCGTACCGGAGAAAAGGCATAGCATAGTTGTATAGACTGGTCGCTAGGATCCGGCCTTCACCCTTATCGATCGGCTCGCCCCGCAGGTCCACAACCTCCATAATGCTGCGCTCGGTGTCTATATGCAATCCCGAATGCTCCTCACACTCAAAAGCAGTGACTCCACCATCGCTCAGTCCGTAGGTGTCGAAGACCGGACAACTGAAAGCCTCTGAGATATTCTCTCTCATCGCTGGATAGAGCTTTTCCGACGTGGTAAAGACCCCCACAGGAGAGTGGATCTTCACATCGTTCAGTCGCAGCCAAGTGGCGAACAACGACAACGATGAAGCATAGCCACGGATGTATAAGGGCTTGAACGAGTTGATGATCCCGGCATAATGCCTCATCTCCCCCTCACCCATGTCAAAGGAAGAGAGCTTTTTCAGGTTACGGACCACTTCATGGGCCATCGTCACCAAGCCAGATTTAGAGCTTACGTCGAGGGATGATCCGGCAAGGAAAACCATCCGATCTCCAAGTTGATAACCACCATAGCCCCAGCCTCGATACAGGATCGCCCCGCTCAGGAACCGATCAAAGTTAGAAAGCCGGTACTTGAAAGGCCTGCCGTTCGTACCCCCAGTAGCGGCGGTTGAGTGCCTGATCCGTCTTAAGGTGATCGGCCTGAAATCCTCCCAATGTTCGTTAATCAGCTCCTTGGTAATGATCGGCAACTTTTCCAGATCATCCAGCCTCCGGATCTCACCCGGTTTCAGACCAAGACCATCGAAGAGCTGGCGGTAGAACGGCACATACTTGTAAGCATAGTTTACGATACGGCCCAGCTGCGCTTCCTGCTTCGCCTTGAGCTCATCATAACTGTTCCACTGATTCTTCAGCAGTTGCCTGTAGGTGGGATAAAATTTCAGGTCCCCGATCTCATGGGCCATCGTAAACAGGTACTTGTTTAGCATAGAGATGCGCCTTCTAAGCTGTAAACTCTTCCAGAAGCTGTCTGATCTTCACTCGGGCATTGCCATCACCATAGGCATTCCTTGTGCTGGTCCCAGGCCGGAAACTCTTGGAAGCGGTGACGATCCGATCCCTGTTACTGCCAACAAGCATATTCCAGCCGTCGAAGACTGTCTCAACCCACTCCGTGCTCTCCCGAAGGGTCACGCAGGGCACGTTCAGAACGTACGCTTCCTTCTGCACTCCGCCAGAATCAGTAAGGATCATCTTGGCATTACGTTCAAGGGCGATCATGTCCAGGAAGCCTACAGGCCTAATGACCTTCACGCTCTTATCGAGCTGATCCCAGAGATTGAACTTTCGCAGGCATTTCTCGGTGCGTGGATGTACCGGCAGCACCACATTGCCGATCTCTGCGAACGCATCGACAATGTTGCTCAGGTTACGGTAGCTGTCGGTGTTTTCCGCCCGGTGTACCGTCGCCAGGCTGTAATCCTTCCGTATAAGGCCGTTAATAGCCAGCACCTCGGTTTGATCTTCCGCGAGATCCGCGACCGATCGGATCGCGTCCACGCCAACATCACCAGTCAGATACACGCCTGAAGTGACGCCCTCAGAGGCTAGCTGCCTCATAGCCGTTTCCGTGGGACAGAACAGAAGATCGGAGCAGTGATCGGTTAGCACCCGGTTGATCTCCTCGGGCATTCGCCGATCGAAAGAGCGTAAACCTGCCTCGACATGAGCCACCGGCACATGCATTTTTGCAGCCCCAAGAGCCCCCGCCAGCGTGCTATTGGTATCGCCATAGACCAAGACTATGTCCGGCTTCTCGCTAGCCAGGATCCCGTCGATCCTCTTTAGCATTTCCCCGGTCTGATAACCATGGGAGCCCGACCCTATGCCGAGATGGTGATCTGGTGCAGGTATGCCCAACTGATCGAAGAAGATCCGATCAAGCTCATAATCATAGTGCTGACCGGTGTGAATGATAATCTCGACCATGCCCTTCCTCAGCTCCCTGGAAACAGGCGCCATCTTGATGAAGTTAGGCCTGGCGCCGACGACTGTCAAAACCTTCATGCGGACACCCGCCCAGCCTCTCCAGGCATAATCTTCAGACTTTCAGGGTAGCGCTCCACGAAATCGATCATGAACTGGGTGACGTCGATCTTCCCGGCCAGCAGCACAGCGAGCTTCCGCTCCCACTCCGCCTTGAGATCCGACCTCTGGATCAGCTCCGATGCCTTCTCGATGCCCTTGTCCGGGTTATCAAAGTTGAAGATAAGGCCGTACTCCTTCTCCAGTTCGATGAAGTTGCCCATGTCATTCTCTCCGACAAAGGTATTGCATCTGATCGCCGGAGTACCCAGCAGGGCCGCCTCGGTGGTCATGGTCTGGGAGTCGCCAACCAGCATCTGCGCATAGTAGAGGACGCTATGGATATTGATCGGAGAGATCCTGATCCTGTACACCTCCAGATCTGCAGGAAGCGGCAGCTCGGAGGTAATAAAGATCCTCGCATGCTTCCCCAGCTCCTTCACCGCCCTGATCTTCGCCTCATCGCTAAAGCCCCCCTTACCAAGATCGTGGCCCGCCTTCCAAGCCACAAAGCGCATGACAACATACTTTTCACCCGGACGAACTCCCATTTTCTCGAGCACCCCAGGATCCGGGGTGAAGTACTTCGGATGCAGGTAGGCCAGCTCGGTATACCCATTATAGCGGACGTGCTTTTTCCCGAAGTCTTTATGGAAACAATCCGGTGTTACAATAGCGCTGGTAAACGGAACATATAGCAGGTGCTCAATCGGAGACGGCTCGCTATCATCGAAAGCGATGGCAGGTCTGCGCATGAGATAGGACACATGTGCGTTCCGGATCGATCCGAATCCGAAGAAGATATCCGGCTTAAAGTCCCGGACCGCCTGGTACAGCTTCAGGTCCAGCACGGGGATGTTCTTTACCTTATCCACCAGCGAGATACCATAAGTGCCAAGCCTCTTATACTCCATGCCATACTCGTTGAGAAGCTCGTAGGAGATCTCCTTCTCGCTGGCAGTAATCAGCACTTCATGCCCCCGCTTTTTCATTTCTCTAACGAAATACCGGAAATAGTGTACGTGGGCGGGATGGTTGATATCTACTGCGATCTTCATGGTGTAACACCCCCCGTGTCGGATGTTATAGGATCGCCCAGCACCGCACCCAGCTCGGCCCTGGCCGGATAATTGATCAGCACCGCCCTGCGCTTGCCGTGGAACACGAAGAAGCTCCCCGCCGCGACAGCGGAGGCGCCGGATTTTACCGCCGGGGCGAAATCGTCAAGCTTGCCGGCACCCCCGCAGGCGATCACCGGAATATTCACCGCGGATGAGACAGCTTTGATCAACGCCAGGTCGTAGCCCCCCATAGTGCCGTCCTGATCGATGGAGTTAAGGAAAATCTCGCCGGCGCCCAAGCATTCCATGCGCCGGACGTGGCTTACCGGATCAATCCCCCTAGGTTTAGCGCCCCCGTTAGTATAGACCTCATACTTGCCGTCATGCCGGCGCCGGACGTCAACGGCCGCCACGATGCTCTGACTGCCGAAAACATTTGCCGCCCTACGTATGAATCCCGGATCATCGACAGCCTGGGTATTGATCGATACCTTTTCCACGCCGGTGCCGAGTATATCCCGGATCTGCTCCACCGTCTTAATCCCTCCTCCGTAGGAAAAGGGCATAAAGCACTCGTCAGAGATCTTAGAGATCAGGTCCATCCGCGGGCCCACGGCCCTAGGCCCGAAGATGCCCTTCTTCCTGGAGGCAGCAATATCGAGAAAAATGAGCTCGTCAACCTCCTTCTTATTATAAATTCGGACAGCGTTGATCGGATCCCCGACGTACCTAGGGTTCTTGAACTGGATCGTCTTCACCAGGCCGTCGCCCTGCAATAGCAGGCAGGGGATTACTCGTATCTGTAGCATAGTTACCATCTCACAAAGTTCTCGAGCAGTCTGGCGCCGTACCTGTGGCTTCGTTCCGGGTGGAACTGGACTCCCAAGATATTGTCATGCTGTACCATTGAGGTAAAGTCAATGCCATAGTTTGTAGTTGCAAGCCGGTCGGCCGGATCGTTGCAACATACATGGTATGAGTGGACAAAGTAGAATCGCGAGCCGGTTTCCAGGCCTTCGACGATGGGCGCCGACTGATCCATGGCGACAGAGTTCCAGCCCATATGAGGCACATGGAGGCCGTTGCCGTTGAAGCGGAACCTGAGAGTGCAGGCATCGATCCATCCCAGGCCATCGACATCGCCCTCTTCGCTGTGCCTGGAGAGTAGCTGCATGCCCAGGCAGATTCCCATGATAGGTGTCCTATCCCGCAGCACCTTCCTTTCCAATACCGGGAGAAGGTTCCTCTCCCGGAGGTTCTTCATGGCGGCGTCGAAGGCGCCTACCCCAGGCAACACCAGCTTATCCGCCCGCTCGAGATCCTCGGGCCTGGGTGATATCATGGCATCGACTTCCATACGCTCAAACTTATTGAGGATGGACCTCAGGTTGCCCATTCCGTAGTCCACAATGACGATCACAGCGTCACCCCAGGTACTTCTCGTAGAAGATCATAGGTAGCAGGTCGAGGGTGCATGCAACCTTGATAGGTGTGCGCAGTGCCTTTATCATGGGGTAGTAGGTAGCGTAGTCATGGAACGTTCTGGAGGGCGCTGACATGATCTCGTCGAACTGTGCTTGGGTCAGGTTAAGCTTGGAGATCGTGTACTTGACGACCTCCTTGTTGTACTCGTAGGGCTTCTCGATCTCCTTGAGCGCCGCCTCCCTGGTCATCTGGCCCGATCGGATAAGGGCGGAGTACTCTATCTTTCGCTTGTCGATCTTGAACTTCTGGGGCAGTAGGTAAGACTGGAAGAAGTGAGTGTACACGTTCTCGTGGTGATGGCCTCCATAGTATTGCCATCCCAGCTCCTGGGTCATGATCTCCCCCGCGTTTTTTTGGTCGTACTCTATATACCTGAGCAGGTTAACGAAAGTGATGCGCCGTACCAGAGTATAGTATATCAGGTCGGCCATGGACATGATAGGGAAGCTCCGAATTTTCATGAGGCCAAACTTCCTGTGGACGCTGTGCACATACCGGCCGTCCATGTAAGTCCAACCTAGGGGCACGATACCCTCCGTTCGGAAAGAGTGGCCGTTCAGGATGTAGCGGGTGCCTGCATTCGCTGCTTCCTTGTATAGTACGGAAAGGATCGCATAATCGGTGGGGATCTCTGCATCGGAGACTGACGCCTTTAAAAACGCCTTCTGCAGGTCCTTGAATTCCTCCCAGTCCGCCACGACAGTATGCAGGTCCACATTCAGTCTGGTAGTGGCCTGCTTGATGTTACTCACGGCGATCTCCGAGTTCCACCCGTTGTCAAAGTGCACCGCCAGCGGTCTCAGGCCAAGCCTGATCGCGTTGTACAGGACGTAGGTGCTGTCCCGCCCCCCGCTTACCCCCACCACGCAATCATACTCCTTCTTGCGGCCCTCTCGCTTGATCCGGGCGATCAGCTTCTCGAAGCGGCGCCTGTTCTCATCGTTCAGCTGATGTGCTTGCTCTAGCTCATCGTGAATTCTACAAAAGTTACAGACGCCCCCAGCGTCGAACTTGATGTTTGGTATCGTCGTGTCGGAGACGCACCTAGTACAAATGTCCTGTGCTTTCACCATTTCTATCATCCCATAGTCGCAATCATTGCCAGCAAGTCCCGGCCGGGGCCTGCATTTCTCGTTTTCACTTATGATACTGTGCCCGAGCCTGCTGGTCGACCTGCGCATCCAGGGCTATCGCTGATAGCAGGCTTTGTAACCCTGCGAGCCCAAGGATCGTCCCGAACAGCCCGATCGGCGCGACAGCCCCCGGGCCCAGCAGCCATGCCAGACCCAGTGAGATCATCCCGAAAAACATGCCAACCGGTAACAGCACCATTCCCACCATGTAGAATAGGACTAGCGGATGGAAGTCGAGCACAGTGTACTTGACCCGCAGCCTCCACAGGAAGCCGCGGAATAGCATAGGAGCCACTTTGAAGATAAATCGACTGTACCGGATCTTAGACTTCTCCTGGCCGTACCGGGCGGGGATTGGCACGTCGAGCGTCCTCAGACCGACAGTATTCAGTTTCACGAGCATGTCGTTACAGTACCCGTAATAGGTGTATATTGAGTCGAGGTCAAGCGTTTCCAGCGCCCGTCGAGAGATCACGGTATAACCGTTTTGAGGGTCGGTGATGTTCCAATAGCCGCTGGCGATCTTATTCAGCATGGTCAACATGCTGTTTCCGAAGAACCTCCAGTTGCTCATGCCCTTTCGCATCTGCTTGTTTAGTAGTCTGTTGCCCTTGGCATAGTCCGTTTTATCTTCGATGACTGGCATCAGCAGCTTGTGTAATTCCGTCGGGTCCATCTGGTTGTCGCCAGCCATCACCGCCACATAGTCCATACCGTCCCGCACGGCCATCCTGTAGCCGTCGATGATGGTGGCGCCAACGCCCTTGTTGACCTCGTGGATAAGGCCGGTCACTCGCGGGTTTTCGCTGGCCAGTCTCCTGAGGATTATAGGAGTACGATCCCTGCTGCAGTCATCGATCACATATATGTGGCTGACGTAGCCGGGGATGCCGTTGATGGTTTCGTCCAGCAAAGCCTCCTCGTTATAGGCGGGTACCACCACGCCTATCCGGTGCCGTCTGAGAGATGAGGGATTGTTGTTAAGGTCCAGGCGTTTGATCAGGGCATGTTCCTGGACAGCATGCTCCATCATCTGTTTCGAGAGGTCGATGTCCGGCCTCAGTCGGAACTTGTGCATGCATCTGCCGGAGGAGGCGATGTAACCGGTGTCGGCCTGCGATAGGCTCCTGCGGTTCAGCAGCCGTACCTTCTCGTCGAATCGCTCCGCATACGTTGAAGTCCCCACGATCAGATCGCTGCCGTCTTTGATCAGGTTGATCATGACTGGGATCTCAGCAGGATCGTGGGTGCCGTCGCCATACAGGGCAACGATTGCGCCTGCGCTGGCAAATAGGGCATCGATAAAACCGTCGGCGCGCCCTGGGTTCATGACGATGGCGCCCAGCAATTCGGCGAGGCGGGTGATCTTCGGGTCTTCCCTATCGGGCAGTACGTAGACGCGGCCGGCAAAGCTTTGCGCGGTGACGATTATTGATCCAAGGGTCATAAAGTCCATCCTGCCATATATTATGACGGCACAATTTATCCTGGACTCCGATCCGGCCTTGGGAACGGCTGTCGTCGCGGTCTGTCCGGTGGGTGGTAATGCGGTGCTCATGGGGTTCTCCGTTCACACAGTTGCTCTGCTTGTAGGTTCCGACGGGTGTGCATAAGACTTCGAAATGATCTTCACCATAGAGCGGTTCTTATAAGACTCGATGGCGGCGATGGCCACGTTTAGGGCGTGTATGCCATCCTCGCCGGTGGTCACCGGCTCCCGGTGGTCCTTGCATGTCATTACGAAGTTCTCCAGCTCGCACAGGAGCGGTTCTTTCTTATCGATCCGTGCGTCTCTAACCCATTCCTTGTCATGGATCGTCACGGTCTGCTGCATGTAGTCACCGTAGGCCACGCCTTCGGTGCCGATTACGGCGAATTTCCGGATCTTGTGGGGGGTGAGCCAGTTGGTCTCGACTATGCCGGCCCGATCGCCCTCGAACCTGAGGAAGATGGAAGCGTGGTCTTCGAAGGAATGGATCTCCTTGCCAGCAATGGAATATACCTCCGAAACCCTGCTGTTATACAAATAGGAGATGATGTCGATGTCGTGGACCCCGATATCTAGAATTACTCCCACATCGCGGATACGCGGGTTATATGGTCCTACTCGGCTGGTGGATATGGATACTACTTTGCCGAGCTTGCCTGAATCGATGATCTGTTTCATCTTCACTACGGCAGGGTTGAATCGTTCGATATGGCCGATCATGAGGGTTACGTTCCCGGCGAAGGCGGCATCGGTGATCGCTTCTGCGTTTTCGATGGTGTCTGAGATAGGCTTTTCCACCAGCAAGCTGGTGCCTGAGCTGATCACGTCTAGCGCTACCTGTTTGTGTAGTGTGGTCGGCACGACCACGCTGACTGCATCGAGGTCTAGCTTCAGTAGGTCGCGGTAATCGGTAAATGCTCGGGTATTGTATTGCCTGCCCAGTGACTCGACCCGATCCTTATCCACGTCCGATATGCCAACCAGTTTGACTCCATTCATCTGATTGTAAGTACGGATGTGGTTCTGTCCCATTGCGCCGGCACCTATGACGCCTATTCGCATATCATAGCCCCCTGATTGTGTCTGCGATGTAGCTGATCTCCTGTTCGGTCACTGATGGATGGACCGGCAGTGATATGACCTGTTGGGAGAGCAGTTCCGAGACTGGGCAGGAATCGGTGAAGCCCAGTTCCCTGTAAAGCTGCTGTTGGTGAATGGGCACAGGGTAGTAGACTCCGGTTCCGATGCTGGCTTCGGTGAGTTTCTGGATCACTTCGTCTCGGGAGAGTCTGAATTCTGGCGTCACCTTGATTGTGTACTGGTGGAATACGTGTCTGCAGCCATCGTGGATTACGGGTGTCTCGATGCCTCTGATGCCATACAATTTTTGGGTGAGCAGCCTAGCGTTGGCGATCCTGCTTTTGTTGTATAGTTCAACCTTATGCATCTGAGCCAGGCCGATCGCTGCGCTGATGTCGGTCATTCGCAGGTTAAAACCTAGCATTTCGTGGTAGTATCGGGCTCTGGATCCATGGGAACGGATCATTTTGGCCTTATCGATGAAGGTGGCGTCGTCAGACGTGATGATCCCGCCTTCGCTGGTTGTCATATTCTTGGTCGGGTAGAAGCTGAAGCATCCGGCATCGAATGAGCCGGCTTTTTTACCGTGGAGAGATGCGCCGTGTGCTTGGCAGGCGTCCTCGATGACTGCCAGGTTATGATTCCTGGCGATCTCCATGATCTCATCCATGGGGGCGATCTGCCCGTAGAGGTCGACGGGTATAATTGCCCTGGTATTTTTCGTGATCTTTTGTCTGATGAGTTCCGGGTCAATGTTGAATGTGTCGGGGTTTACATCGGCGAACACGGGCTTTGCCCCGGCAAACAAGACTGCATTCGCTGTCGCGATGAACGTGAATGGCGGTACGATGACCTCGTCGCCATTTCCGATGCCTTTCGCCAGCAGGGAGACCAGTAGCGCTGCCGTTCCGGAATTGACCGCAACAGCGTATTTGACTCCGATGTAGGAGGCGAAGGCCTCCTCGAACTCTTTGACTCGGGGGCCTTCGGCTAGCGTTCCTGATCGTAAGACGCTGACCACGCCGTTGATCTCTTCGTGTCCTATCAAAGGCTTTGCAATAGGTATCATAGCATCAAATCCTGTTTACGCTTTTGAGCATTTCCGGTAGCTCTACGATTTTCGCGGGGGATCCGATGGCCAGCTTCCAGGCAGGCACATCCTTGGTGACCAGCGCTCCTGCGGCGACCATTGCCCCCTCGCCGATTTCGACCCCGGGCAGCAGGGTACAGTTCGCGCCTAGGGAGGCGCCCCTGCGCAGCACCGCTCCTTTCAGATCGTATTTGACCCGGATGGGATATTTGTCGTTGGTCAGCACGGAGCAGGGTCCGATGAATACATTGTCTTCGATGACTGTATTGGTCGGAATGTAAACGTTGCTTTGAATGCTTACATGGTTCCCTACTCTGCATCCCCCGTCGATGACCACGTTAGTACCTATAAGCACTCTATCTCCGATCAGGGTGTTTTCCCGGATCAGTGCGTTGTGTCCGGTGTGCAGGCCGCTTCCGATGGTCACTCCACAGTAGATGGTGGTTCCAGGTCTGATGATCGCATCATCGCCGAGTCGAACTCCAGAATACTGGTGTGACTCGGGCTGAGTTCCGGTGGAAGCGATCTCATCTAGAATCCACCCGCTGGGGTAGCCCAGGGTGACATTTTCAAAAATAGTGCAGTTCCTGCCAATCGTATTTATGCCATACATTCGGCAAGATTCATGTATACGACTTTTAGCAATCAGTTCTGTATCGATGTTTTCAACCCCATCGTAATAAATATTTCAACATTTATATTTACCTATTAATACTTAAACATTTCTATATATATTAATTTATTAATCATCGTATGTATACTAATCATCAGTACAGGAACCAGGAATACCGAATTGCTCAGATTCTGGTGACTCACCAGACGATCGCTGCGCTATGCAAGAAGACAGATACTAAACTGAAAACGGGTAGTATAGAAGCCTTTCCTATTAGAGAATCTGTGTATATCTGTGGAATCTGAGCAATCTGTCTTCTTGCATAGCGCAGCGATCGTCTGGCGAGTCACCAGAATCTGAGCAATCAGAAAAGCATTTTTCCCGCCGGGATGTAAGAGCTAAAGGTTAATGATAAATCCGGTTTTCATCCCGCGAACGAACCCGACACGCTCATAGAATCGCAGAGTGGCCTCGTCCTTACGGCCGGTCAGAAGCATGATTTTGTAGCAGCCTTGTTCCCTGGCGATCTCCACAGCCTTATGTAGCACTTTCGTGCCATATCCCATCTCACGATAATCAATGTGGGTGATCACATTCTCGATGAGCCCGTAAGGACAGAGATTTCTGGTAAGGTTTGGCACGATCGTCAGCGTACAGGACGAAACGATCCTGCCGTCTACAGTGACAACAGGATAGAAGAGATGCTGATCATTGCATATCTCAGCCCATAACTGCTGCAGACGCGGATTAACCCTAACATCCGGGTCTCCAGGATGGAGCGACCGGTAGAGTTCCAGCAACTGATCCAGCTCATTACGGCAAATGAGCCTCACCTCCTCAACCATATGATCAGTTCATTCGCCGCGACGGCATTAAAGGTTTGCATATAGAGGTTATATTTGAATATCGCTGCGAATAGAGGTTGCTTATGCTTCCATGGAGTCGAATACAATCCATTACAGCACAACCATTCCTGGGAGAGAACGTTACCACTATTATTTTGTCGGCCGTGTTTTGGTTTGGTGTCTTTGCATTTTAGGGGACTTGTTCGTGTAAGACCGTGCGTTATTGTAGATTAGAGAGTTGATCGTGTTTTAGTGTGGTTTGTGGTTTAAAGCACAGCGTAGCGATCATATTGCCAAGCCGTATCGATATAAGGGTCGAGTTAGAACTGAGCAAACCTGGATCATTAATAGGAACTCATAGAAATACAAGGTCAGTGTATGGTCGTCTGGATCTGCTCAAGATATGCTCCGGCTGGGATCATCTCCCGTCCATCATCGTAGGACGACACTAGCTCCAGCCTGTGTACCTGTAGCACATTTTGTTGGCAGCCGATCTCGCATCGCCCGCAGCCTTTACACCGGTCCGAGTTGACTATGGGGCCATCTTCCCCGACGAGGATGGCATCGAACGGGCAGGCCTGCTGGCACGAGCCACAGTAGGTACAATCGCCGGCGGGTTGCACGATGCCAAGTCCTACGATGCCATCTATGTATGATCTCCCGCCATCCCCGATCCTATGGCTGATACAGCAACAGGGGCAGCAAGAGCATAATTCTAGTGCCCGGCTTGAATCTGCGCCGAGCCCGCGCAGCTCGCGGCTCGTCCATGGGATCATATGGACTAGACCCATCGTCCGGGCATGTCGTGTGACGGCGATGGCCTCCTCCGGAGTGATCTCGATGGCGTGCCCCTTTGCTACTATTCCGGCAGCGCCGGAGCCGAGGTACAGACATCCGAAGTCCGCAGGGTAATCTTTGCAGGCTCTTTCCTCACGACATTGGCATACTTGCCAGGCCAATGTAAGCCGCCTCCTGCACCATCTGCTCTGCGATGGCGGTCGTCAGGACAACGGGACGGCTTCTGATTCTGGCCTCTACTTGGACGATTTTTATGTTTTCTGATCTATCGGGCTTTGCTTTTGCGGTCATAGAAATTTGCTGCCTATACGATCCTGTAGTATTTGAGGTACTCTGAGTAGTGGCGCAGCAGGTGCACCCCCGTTTTCGCGTCGGCGGTGTCGAGTTTGCCGGCCATGACATCCTCGTCGTACCGTTCGATGCTATCGATCAATTGCTGCCTCTTTTCCACTGCTTCCAGGCCGTTCAGGGTTTTTCCGTTGGCCACATCCCACTTCGTCATATAGTAAAGGCTCATAAACCGGTTGTAGAACCTGTAGAATGCGTCCCGGTAGGGGCCATCGTCTGGGCCGAGGCCTTCGATGAGTCGCTGCTTGAGGACTACTGCTGCATCGACTGCCTCCGCGAAGATATCCCTGGCTTCGGTGAACTTCTCCGGATTTTCTGCCATCTATAGATCTCCTTATTGGAAACCTTGTCGTTGGACGATATATACTTTCTATGCAGGCGTAACAGAAAAAAGCGCATGATGAGACTTTTTTACCTCAATTGCTTGAATATCGGGGCAGATAAGGTGGCCGATCAAACCCTTAACAAACGAACGTTAGTTTTATATATGGTGTGGGCATACGTATCTTCGACGAACGTTCGCACGTTAGCTACAATAGGTGGGGTAAAAGTGAACAAAGTAAAGTCAGAAACTATAAAGAACATCCAATTTTCCTGGGTGGGGAAGAGCACTAAAGAGCGCATCATGGATGCGGCTATCGACCTCTTTTCCATCAAGGGCTATGAAGCTGTATCCATCCGGGAGATCGCCCGCGCCGTCGATATCAGGGAGAGCTCGATCTACAACCACTACAAAGGCAAGGATGAGCTCATGGATACAATCATCCAACATTTCATCGGCGAGCTATCCCGGAGCGATCCGGAGGAAACGCCGATGGAAGTCATGCTAGAAAAATATGGGGCGGAAGAATTTATGAACATAAGCGCCAGCGCATACCTCCAGAGGCTGAACCAGCCACGGATCGCGAAGATCTGGCGCATCATCTCCATCGAACTTTTCCGGAATGACAAGGTCAGAAACTTCTTCAGGACGACCATAGTAGAAGTACCCATTGCCGCCTGGGAGCAAATCTTCCTAAAGATGATAGAACTGGGCTACATCCGGGAATGCGACGCCAACACGTTGGCGAAGGAGTTCTTCTACCACTGCATATACCTCTACTTCGACTGCTTTATCATCAGCTTCGATGAGTCGACATACGAGACATTCACGAGAAACATACTAGAGGAACTGGCCCCCCATATCAAGTTCATCTTTGACGCGGTGAAGACAGAGGAGGCCTGAGGATGGAGGCCGTCACCTATTCGCTGCGGGGCGAAATAGGCAGCTCGGACAAGTACTATGCCGATGCGGCGGCATTTACGGACAAGGTGCTGGCAAAGGCGGAAGAGCTCCATCCAGCCGTGAAGGCGTTCCAAGCCTATATCCTGAAGCATGAGGTGGAGAAGGTTCGGTCCCGCGACGAATATGTGTTCGAACTGCTGATGCTCGGGACACTGTGGAGGAACTACTGCGACGATGCGCATAATTTGCCCGGGATTCCTAGGCAGCTGTTGATCGGCCTCTCCGACATAAGAAGGTATGGGGGCAGCATTAAGCAGGCCGCGGACATCGCGAGAGGCGTACTGGCAACGATCTTTCTATCGCCGGTGGATAGAAGCTGGTCTCCCCGGCCGACCCCGGAGCACCTGATCCGCCTGCTGGACTGGATGGCCGCCACCGGCGACTATATCCAGGAGGTAAAGCGGCTGCGAGCATGGAGTGACTTCTGGTCCTGCTGCCGTCCGAAGCAGACCTGCGGCGAGATCGCGGCGGCGATCGAGTTCGCCGGATGGTTCGAGTCCCGGAGCATGGAGGCACTGGGCAAGTACACACTGAACGTGGATCGGTTTCTCCAGGAGAAACAGCTTCAGCATCGGTGGAAGGAGGACGTGGTCTTCTCAGCACGCCGCAGAGTCGAGTACCACCTAAACATGGTCGGGGCGGAGATTATGAACAGGGCGTTCAGGGAGGAGTTTCTGAAGGCAGGAAATAAGGCGGTCGTCCTGCCCGCGTGCATACGCTATCACCCGAAGCCGAAGTGCCAGGCCCGCTCAAACGGCCTATCCTGCGAGTGCGCAGGCTGCGAGCCCCGATGCCAGGTCAATATGCTGGTGAAGCTGGGCAAGAAGCACAGCTTCGACGTCCACCTGGCGCCCCACGAATCTGCTGTCTTCTCGGGCGAGGCCGGCAGGCGGCTGATCGGCGAAAACACGGGCATCATCGGCGTCGCCTGCGTCACCAACCTGATCTCCGGCGGATGGAAGGCGAAGGGTATGGGCATGCCACCCCAGTGTGTCCTCCTCGACCACTGCGGGTGTCGGAAGCACTGGCACGAGCAGGGCATCCCTACCGATATCAATTTCGACAGGTTGAAGAAGATCCTCGACATCGCCCCGGATCCTGACCCGGTTATAAGGACCGGGAGGGATATCTCGGTGATCCCCGCCTAGGGAGGTGCCTGGCATGAAAGTTCTGGCTATAATGGGCAGCCCTAAAGGTAAGGGAAACACGTACGATGTCGTCCGGCAGATCGAAGAAAAGATGAAAGGATCCGGCGATGTAGAGTTCGAGTATCTGTTCCTCAGGGATGTGGATCTTCAGCCCTGCAGGGGATGCTTCATTTGTTTCGACCAGGGTGAGGACAGGTGCCCGCTGAAGGACGACCGGGCTTTGATCGAGGAGAAAATGCGGAGCTCTGACGGGTTGATCTTCGCTTCACCGACCTATGTCATGAATGTTTCCGGGCTGATGAAAAACTTCATCGACCGATTCGCGTATGTGTGCCATCGCCCGCGATTCTTTAAACCGACGTTGATCGTTTCCACAACCGGGGGTGTAGCCGTGCAGGTCACCCTGCTCCTGCTCCAGTTCACAGCGGAATCATGGGGTTGCGATATCGCCGGCAGACTGGGCGTGACTGTAGATCCATACCTTGAGAAGCTCCCTGAGGCCGAGCGGGCCGGGAGGGCTGCTGCGCTGGAGAAAAAGGCGGCCGCAGCCGCCGGCAGGCTGGATGCCGCGCTGAGGTCGAAGCGGGCGGCGCCGGGAACGATCAAAGTCGCCGGGTTCATGCTGAGGAAACAGGCCTTCGGAAGCGATAGTGGCGCCCGGCTGGACCACGGCTACTGGGAGAAAAACGGGTGGATACAGCCGGACACCCACTATTTCTACGATGCCCGCATAGGCCCCGTGAAAAAGCTGGCCGCACAGCTTGCGACAATCATGTTAAGCAGATTCTTCTGACAGGTGGAAGTTCATGAAAATAGTGGCGATCATAGGCAGCCCGAAAGGGAAAGGCAGCGGCTACCGAATAGTGCAGATGGTCGAGGAGCGGATGAAACAGATGGGCACGGTGGACCTGGAGCTCGAGTATCTCTTCCTGAAAGACGCGAACCTCGGCCTCTGCAAGGGATGCTTTGCCTGCGTGACCCGGGGCGAAGACCATTGCCCGCTGAAGGACGGCCGCGCAGCGATCGAACAGAAGCTGCTCGCCGCCGACGGAGTCATCCTGAGCTCGCCCGCCTACGTCGAAAACGTGAGCTGGCTCATGAAGGGCTTCATCGACCGGTTCGCCTACACCAACCACCGGCTTCAGTTCTTCCGGCAGAAGGTCATGCTGACGGCCAACTCGGGCGGCGCCGGCCTGAAACCGACCCTATACGCCATGAGGAATACTCTGGGCGGCGCGAGGGTCGTCTGCGAACTGGGCGTGAGCACGCCCCCATGGCCTCAGACAGAGCATGCGGTCGCTAAGAAGGAAAAGGCGATCACGGCGGCTGCCGATCGATTTTACCAGGCCTGCCTGGACACGGGGATGCCGGCGCCCACCTTCAACGAGTACATGCGGTTCGTCATCCAGAAAAAGGTCTCCGAAGAATGCAGACAGTGGCTCCCCGCCGACTATGAGTACTACCAGGGCAAAGGGTACCACTACGAGACGAAGATCGGACCGGTCAAGAAGACGGCTGCCGGGGTAATGGTCGGCCTTGCTATGAGGATGATGAAGGACCTGGGGCCGGGCCCGGTCAAATGGCCTCCGAGCATCAGGGAGATGTGATTGTGGCGCAGAAACAGGTGTATAAGATGGGGATCGAGGGTGCCGGCCCGAAGATCATGGCGCCCGCCGCAATCGCGTTCATCGTTGCGGCAGCACTGAGCTACGCGTACAGGCCGGCGCTCGACATGGCGTTCGTGCCGCGGGGGATCACCCTGACGCTAGGAGCGGTACTGGTCATGATCGGAGTCCTGATCTGGCTCCCGGCCGTGGCCTGCATCCTCCTCGCCTACCGGAAAGACGAGATGGCGACCCGGGGCCCCCATGCGCTCATGCCGAACCCGATCTACAGCTCGTGGACGGTCTTCGTCTTGCCCGGGATCGCGCTGCTCCTGAACTGGTGGCTGCTCCTGGCGGCACCGATCGTCATGTACATGGTGTTCAGAGCATTCATCAAGGACGAGGAGGACTGCATGCGACAGAGGTACGGACGCAAGTACGAAGAGTACAGAAATAAGGTATTGCTCAAATTCCTGTAGAGGAGAATCGAGGAGGCAGCATGAAGGCACTGGTAGTATATGGCACCAGAAGCGGTGCGACGAAGCAGATCGCGGACGAGATTGGGAAAACGCTCGAAGAACAGGGATATGCCACTACGGTTAGGGACGCAAAGCAGACGAATGACCTCAGGGCTCAGGACTTTGACCTCGTCATCGTGGGCAGCTCGATCTGGGCCACCATGTGGAAGCGCCAGACGATGGGGTTCCTGAAAAGGAACCGGAAGGCGCTGGCCGGCAAAAAGGTGGCGTTGTTTTCCTCCGGCCTGGCCGGCGGCGACCCAGCTCAGGCGGGCTACGCGAGGAAAAGCGTCGAGAAGGTGGCGGCGAAATTTCCGGAGATCAGGCCGATCTCGATGGCCTGCTTCGGGGGCCTGGTCGATTTCGACAGCCCTAACTTCCTAGCGCGGTTCATGGCCGGCGCCATGAAGAAGGACTTCGAGAAGAAGGGTGTGGATACCAGTAAGCCCGTCGATACCCGGGACTGGGCGGCCATCCGACAGTGGGCGGAGGACGTGGCGGTGAAGGCGCGTTGAGTTGATCGAGAGAAAGAAGGAATTAATCGTGAAAATCGGCATAGTGATCCATTCCCACACGGGCAACACGTATTCGGTGGCCCGGAAGCTGGCGGAGAAGCTCGCGGCGGCCGGACATTCGGCCGTCATCGAGCAGATAAAGCCTGTAGACAGTAAGCAGACCGACCCCAAAAAGATCCGGCTCGAAAAGCTCCCGGACCTAGGCGGCTACGAGGGGCTGGTCCTCGCCGCACCGGTCCAGGCCTTCTCTATCTCGCCGGTCATGAAGACATATCTGCAACAGCTGCCGGCGCTAAACGGCAAAAAGGTCGCGTGCTTTGTCACCAAGGGATTGCCATTCAAGTGGACAGGCGGAAATCGCGCGATCTCCCAGATCAAAAGCTCGGCCGAGTCCCGTGGCGGAAAAGTCGTCGAAACCGGCATTGTCGTGTGGCGGGGCGGAGGACGGGAAAAGGAGATCTCGGATCTGGTCGAGCGACTGGCTAAAGCATTTTAACCGCAGCTACACCCGCCTCGAGAGTATATTTCCCGAATAGCCAATAGTATTGATCATGATATATGGAGGAATCATCTGGACTGAGATATCTGTGGCGACGGGCTCCCGGGCCCAGTTCGTCGACGTCACCCGACAGGTCTACGCAGAGCTGGCGAAGCGCGGTGTGAAAAATGGCATGTGTTATGTTTACGTTCCTCACACGACCGCCGGCATCACTATCAACGAGAACGCCGATCCGGACGTGGTTGCTGATATCCTGAGTACGTTGGAGAGGCTGGTGCCGGCCGACGGAAGCTATCGTCACTCCGAGGGCAATTCTGATGCCCACATGAAAGCGGCGATGATGGGCTTCTCCCAGATGATCCCGATCATCGACGGGAAGCTTGCCCTCGGCACCTGGCAGGGCATCTACTTCTGCGAGTTCGACGGGCCCCGGCGCAGGAAGATGCTGGTGGGCATAGCAGGGGAGTGAAGTCTCGGCGCCCTGGGTTGACCGCGGGGCTGAACGATCGCGCCGGGTTCGTCCCCGCGCCAACGCGCCTTGGGAGATCTGGAGTCATGCCCGTTCGTCCTCTACTCTGATGCCAGCTACGACACTTGTTGCTATGGGAGGAACTGCAGTGGCGGTTCCTCCGGCGCATCAGGGACAACAGCGAGGTGCTGCTGGAAGCTGACGGTGGCTGCGTCATCCGAGGCGAGAGCGAGCCTGGTCGCCGCTGTCTTCAGAAGACTGATAGCGGGGTTGTCAGGTTTCCAGCTTTAAGCGGTTGTTTTAGACGCCGGATCGATCTTTTTCGGGGCGAACTTTTTTCCGAATCGGATGAGCCGGTCGACTCTGAACGGCTTACCGTGGGCAGGGTAAATGGATCTGGCGCCCTCATCGACAATCTTCCGCCAGCTTTCATAGACCTGATCCGGGCTATACAGAAGGATCGGCCTGTAGTGGGTGCTGCAGAAGTTCAGGAAGTTACTGCTCACATCGCCGACAAATGCGCTCCCGTCGGCAAGCACGAGAGAGATTGAATCAGGCGTATGCCCTGGGGTGAACAGTATCTTGCCGTCTATGCCGATCTGCCCGAGGACCTCTCTGCCTTCTCTTCTGACGATCAGGTCTCGGTCGTCAGGGATGATCGGCTCAAAGCTGAACGTCCTGCGTTTTAGCTTACTATAGAGAGTCAGGGTGAGTTGCACCCGTCTGTTGAGGTATCGGTTGATCTTGATTAGAGTGCCGTTTCTCAGCGGCTCAAGCGACTTCTCGGCGACGATGAGCTGGCAGCCGGACTTTTCCTTCAGCGCCGCCGCGAACCCAGAGTGGTCGTCGTGGTAGTGGGTCAGCAGGAGGTATTTGATCTCGGATACGTCGATGTTCAGGGTCTTCAGCCCCTCCAGGTACCGGTCGAACATGACAGGGAAAGACGTGTCTATCTGTAGGTAGCCGCCCGGGCACTGCACGAAGTAGCATGTGGTCGGGCCGAGCTTTAGCATTTTTGGCGCTTCTGCATCAGTCATCGCTCATTCCTCCTTTCTTGGCTCCGGCCTATCGGCCTGCGTCGGCCGGCTTTCAGGGTTTGAACAAGGGATTGTTCCCGCAGGTCCGTGTCGCCATCGTAGCCCGTGAATCTCGATAAAAGTTCGATCAGGGTCGCCTGCTCCTCAGTAGACAGCCTGGATAGCCCTTCCTTGACGTATAGGTCCGTCCGTGCTTCCAGCTCGTCGAACCACTGTCTGGCCTTGTCCGTGGGCTCTACGTAGACGGCCCTGCCGTCCTCCGTTCCTTTAACCCGCCGGATATAGCCCTTTTTCTCTAGGGTGATCACGCACTCGGTGGCCGTGCCGTAGGAGATATCGTTCCTCCGGACGATGTCGCCGACCTGTATTTTTTCGAAGATGCTGTCCCGAATGATCCCCATGGAGAGCAGCGACAGGTCGCCTTTCTTGCCCTTCCGGAGGCCGGTGATTTCGCACATCGACAGGAAGACCAGCGACATGCAGAAGTGTAGTTTTCCTTCTTCAAGCCCCATGGTATTTAGTGTAGACTTAATAAATGATAAATGTTTTGGATACACTAAATAAATTCGGATAGCAGCCGGTAAAAGTGAGTTAACGTTAACTTTTTATACCTGGCGTATACTATAGTACCTTGTAAGTTAGTTAACGTTAACTAACATAATCGGTGTTTGAGAACTGATCACAGGAGAAGAGAGGGAATGAGAATGTCAATACTGACAATAGTAATTCTGGCAGCCATTATCATTGTGCTGATTGCGATCGCTGCCCTGGTAGTAAGCGGGGGCATCATCTGCTCCGGCCTGACAGGTAAAATGGCAACAAGTGCCGAAGCTCTGAGCCCCGACGAGCCGGCGGCCGGAAAGGCGCTGATAGTCTACGATCCGGGAGTGTCCCAGGCGGCGAAGAATGCAGCGGCCAAGATCGCCGACGACTTGAAAGTACAGGGCTATTCAGTCGAGCTAGCAGGCGTCAGCAGCTCTGCCGCGACGAACGCCTCGAGCTATGACATCATCATAGTCGGCGGACCCATATACTTCGGAGCGGCGAGCAACTCGATCACAGCGTACCTGAAGGGGCTGACGCTGCCGAAGGATGCGAAGCTGGGCGTCTTCGGGACCACAGGCTACACCGACATTGCCCCCAGCAACCTGGCATCGTTCGAGCAACAGATCACCTCACTCCAAAATGGAAAAAATGCCATCATCAAACTGATCGCCGATCGAGACGAGAAAAACGCCACGAAGAGCTACCAAGACCTAGCCTTGGCCGTAGCATGACAGCAAAGATCGGAGCCTTCAGGAGGAGCAAGGAGTGACAGGCAGGATCTATTACTTTACAGCCACGGGGAATTCTATCTACATCGCCCGCCAGATCGCTGACAGGCTCGGTAGGGCTGAGCTGATATCCATACCGGCAGCGATAGGCCAGACAGGGGCTGACACGCCTATAGATGCATCCGCTTCCGTAATAGGCCTGGTCTTTCCGGTCTACGGATGGGGTATGCCGCGGATAGTAGCAGAGTTCGTCGAAACGCTGAGACTGAGCAGAAAGCAGTACGTTTTTGCCGTGGCCACCTGCGGGGGAACAGCTGCCACAACCTTGCCACAGCTCCAAAAACAGCTCAGACAGAAGGGAACCAATCTAGATGCAGGCTTCACGGTTCGGGAAGGCTCCGTAGCTTCCGCCAACGATCCCGCCATCATCAGGCTGGTAAGAGGTCTGAACTGGAAAAAGCCCGGGACAGGGCAAGAACGACTGGAGGAGATCGTCGAGACTGTCAAAGCCCGACGGAAGCACAGGCCTGAAAGTAGCGCTCTACCGTCAGATCTCCTGGGCGGGCTCTTCCACAGAGGATTCCCCAGGATGGCGAAGAACTCCGACCAGAACCTCATGATCGGCGAACAGTGCAGCCTGTGCGGGATCTGCGTGAGAGTGTGCCCGAGAGGTAACATCACTATCGAAGAGAGCCGGCTGGTCCGGCACCACAACTGCGAGATGTGCGGCGCCTGCTACCAGTGGTGCCCGAAAAAGGCGATAAATCTCCAGAAAGGCGAGATACATTATTACCGCCATCCCGAAGTGAAGCTGAAAGACATTCTGCTGAGGTGATACGCGTGAAGATACTGGCAATTATGGGAAGCCCTAGAAAGAACGGGAACACATACAAGGTCACCAGAAAAGTCGAAGAGAAGATGAAACAACTCGGAGATGTGGAGTTCGAGTACGTATTCCTGAAAGACCTCGACCTCAAGCCGTGCCTAGGCTGCGACACGTGCTTCCTGAAAGGCGAAGACCGCTGCCCCAACAAAGACGGCCGGACGCAACTGGAAGAAAAGATGCACCTGGCCGACGGAGTCATCTTTGCCTCCCCCAGCTATGTCTTCAACGTCTCCGGCTTGATGAAAAATTTCTTCGACAGATTCGCCTATTGCTGCCATCGCCCCCGCTTTTTCAAGAACGCGCTAGTCCTGACCACCGCGGGATTCGAGCTGGGGATGGGCAAGATGCTAAAATCCTTCGCGTTCGTGCCGGAGGTCTGGGGGTTCAACGTCGCCCACAGCTTCGGCATAGCCGCCAATAACGTCCCTGAGTTCGGCACCCAGACGGAAAAAACCGAGAAAAAAATCGACACGGCAGCGAAAAAGTTCTACTCTGCGGTAGCGAATGGCAGGGTAAAGCCACGCCTACTCAACATGGCCGTGTTCCTGGCAGCTCAGCCATCCATCAGAAAAATTTCTAAAGAGTATTATGACTACCATTACTGGAGAGACCACGGATGGCTCGAAAAGGACACATGGTATTACTACGATCCGCAGACCGGCATAGTGAAGAAGACGCTGGCAAAGCTACTGTCAAAATTCTTCAGCCTGACTGCGAAGTAACCTTGGAAAAGGAACACAAGAATAATGCTGGCAAAGCTGCGATTAAAGCTGACCGGTTTAATTATTCGATTAATGAAAGATACCATCGAAGAAACTAAAGGATCCAGGATGAGTCTACCAAACAGTATGTTACTAATCTGAGGAGTGATCATCGGCCTGGTTGTATTTGATCTTTCACTTGTGGCAGCGACAACAGACGCCTGGATCGTGCTGGCTCTTGACGTGGCGAGCTACACGGCCAGAAGCAGCGAGACGCTGAGCCCGACAGAAACGCTCTCAGGCCGCACCCCGGTTGTCTACGATCCGGGCTTAGCCGGAGCTGAGGAGAGACGCGGTAAAAATTGCCCGGGATCTGCGGTCCCAGAACTACACGGTCGAACTGGCAGGCGTCAGGAGCAGGACAGCGGCCAGCGTTTCCGACTACGATACCAGGTAGTCGGCGGCCACGCCTACAGGGACAGGTTTGGCAATGCCGCGAGATCATACCTCATGAAGCTCGACGGCCGGACGAAGGCGAAGATCGAC
>Ga0187785_10000185_pt1 | contig 24114 bp, 25 predicted proteins | sample 0815_BV2_4_20_MG_FD_132466 | JGI IMG/M metagenome (GOLD analysis project Ga0187785, IMG submission 132466) | Tropical peat soil microbial communities from peatlands in Department of Meta, Colombia - 0815_BV2_4_20_MG | ecosystem: Environmental > Terrestrial > Soil > Wetlands > Peat | place...
ATCAAGACGCTGAAGTCCATGAAAGCGCAACCCCGGATCATCTGGGGACAGGACGCGGGTTTTGAAAGCCCCGAATTCGTGTCCACTCTGGGCGACGACGTTGCAGGCATTCTCACCAGGACCGTTTTCAGCCCGCGGGTGGGTGAAACGAAAAAGGTGGCAAAGCAAGTCAACGATATGTACAAGGCAAAAACGGGTCGTGATCTGAGCGGTGCGTCGGCGCGATCTTTCACTGCGACCCAGGCGTGGGTTTACATCCTGGAAAAAGCAGGCTCCACCGATCCGGCAGCTGTCCAGAAAGCAGCCAATGAGATCAAGATCGATCCGGCCGAGCTTATTGTTCCCTGGGCCGGAATCAAATTTGCCACCACCGGTTCGGATGTCGGCCAAAACGAATTGGGCACGGGAATGATCGGGCAGTATCAGAAATCGGCTGACGGTAAAATGACGCTGGAAATACTGTATCCTTTCGAACTTGCCACGGCCGACATGATCTATCCCATTAAGGGATGGTAACATGGTGAGAAATCACCAAAGGAAGTGAATCAGGGTTCTTTTTCATGGGTTCCCCATAAGGAGTGAGCTGCGCGTAAGAGCTTTGCGGAAGCCGATGTACGTTTTTCGTGTTCTCATCGCGGTCTTTCCATGGAAACGTTTTTCGTTCAAATAGCGAAATCGGTGGTGTCCGGCCTCATGATGGGACTGGTCTTCGGGCTGGTGGCCCTGGGTTTGACGATCATCTTCGGAGTGATGGATATCGTGAACTTCGCCCACGGCGAGTTTCTGATGATCGGCATGTATGCGGGGTTGCTGACTGCGACCGTTTTTCACGTGGATCCTCTTGTGGGTTTGCCCGTTGCCGGCGTGCTGGGATTCGGGGTGGGACTCGTGTGCTACTATGGGCTGGTGCGTTTTCTTCTGCGCGGACCCATCGTGGCCCAGCTGTTCGGCACATTCGGCCTCATGCTTTTTTTGCGCAATCTGGCTCTGATGTTCATGGGAGCGGATCCTCAAAGCGTGCATCAGGGCCTTCTGGTTGGAAAATCCTTTCTTCTGGGACCCGGACTGGTTGTCGAAGCGACGAAATTGGCGGCAGGAATTCTGTCTCTTGGCGCATTTGCAGGAACGTGGTGGCTCATAAATCGGACTAGAACGGGGAAGGCTCTCAAGGCAACGGCACTGGACGCTCAGGCCGCGCGCTACATGGGTATATCTACGGACAAAATGAACGCGCTGGCCTGGGGTCTCGGCGGAAGCACCGTTACCGTTGCCGGCGCATTGCTGGTCAATTTCTGGCCCGTCGACCCGAACGTGGGGCTCCTCTTCACGATGATCGCGTTCACCACGGTGGCTCTAGGCGGATTTGGCTCAATTCCCGGAGCCGCTCTTGCAGGGCTGATTGTCGGATTGTTGATTAATATCGCTCCAATCTGGGATGCTTTTTCCGTGTTCATGGGGTGGGACACGTTCACGGGCGGGCATCTTCATCAGTTCAAATACTCCTTTGTATACCTGGCCTTTTTTCTGATCATGGTCTTCAGGCCACGGGGGCTCTTCGGTTGGAAGTACTGAAAAGCGCCTTCGATTTCTCGGATTTCCCGAAAACGGACCTCTGCGTTGCCGGAGTGACGGCGGTATTCCTGTTGATCTTTCCGCTGCTGCCGCACTCCAGTTTTGCAATGGCCACCATGATACAGTTTCTGATGTTCTCCGTATACGGCATGGGATGGAACACCATCGGCGGGTACGGAGGCCAGGTGGATCTGGGTAAAGCCCAGTACGTGGGCATTGGCGCGTACACCACAGCGGTCATGATCATTCGGTGGGATATTCCGTTTTGGTTTTCTCTTCCGGTTGGGATGGCCCTTGCAGTGGGATGGAGCTTCATCATCGGCTACCCCTTATTCAGACTGCGGGGGCACTACTTTGCCATCGCCACCATTGCCACGTCGTTGATCCTCAAGGACCTGTTCGAGTCGTGGTCTTTCATAGGTGCTGCCCGGGGGCTCAAAATTCCCTTGAAGGGTGAAATGCCCAATTTTCTGTTTCTTCAGTTCCGACAGGACTACTATTACTATTACGTCATGCTCGGGTTCTTTTTTGTCGCTCTCTTGTGCCTGAACTGGTTTCGCCACAGCAGGATCGGGTACCAGCTCCGATCCATCAAGGATAACGAGGAAGTCGCCCGCAGTCTGGGAATCGATGCTCACTGGGCGAAGATCAAGACGTATGCGGTGGCGACGGCTTTTGTAGCGGCGGTGGGATCGTTTCATGCCTGTTACAATTTCAACATCGAACCCGAAGATACCATGAGCCTGGACCTGTCGGTGCTCATTGCGCTGATGGCTATGTTGGGCGGTGCGGGAAGCCTGTGGGGACCGATTATCGGAGCAGCCATCCTTGTGCCCATGAAGAATTATCTCGGTGCCTGGTTGGGTGCGAGGGCAGGGCTGGCGGGCCTGGACCTGATCATTTATTCAGCCATCATTATGATTATCGCTGCGTTCGAGCCTCGAGGAATATGGGGGCTCATCACACGCCTGCGCGAACCCCGGAGAAGCCATGGCCATCCTGAGAGTTGAAGGGCTCGGTATGAGCTTCAGCGGTCTGCAAGCGAACCAGGATATATCCTTCGCAGTGGGATCCGGGGAACTTCTCGGCCTCATCGGTCCGAACGGAGCAGGAAAGTCCACACTTTTCAACTGCCTGGCCGGATTGTACGCTCCTACCTCAGGCCGGATACTCTTTAAAGGTCGGGAAGTAACCGGCTTCAAGCCCTATCAGATGGCCAGGCTGGGACTGGCGAGGACCTTTCAGGTGTATGTGGCGACGGGTGATTTGAATGTGCAGGAACACGTTATGGTAGGTTGTTTCTTGAGGACCGGATCTCGCACTCAAGCACTGAACAAGGCGCAAAGACTCATCGAGGAAATGAACCTGACCGGCGTTGCGCGGGAGCGAGTGGCCAACTTGCCGGTGGCGGCTCAGAAAAGAGTAGTGATGGCCGCAGCTCTGGCAACCGATCCCGAGTTGCTCCTGCTGGACGAAGTCGCTGCTGGCCTTAACCCTGCTGAAATAGAAGAAATGAAAGATGTCATCCGCTGGGTACATGCCAATCTCAAGGTAACCGTGTTTCTCATAGAGCACGTGATGGAATTGGTCATGAAACTGTCACATCGAGTGCTGGTCCTTGATAGCGGCAGCCTCATAGCGGAAGGGACTCCTACGGATATCGTATGCAGACCGGAGGTGATCAAAGCATACCTCGGAGAACGATACCTTACGGAGCACGGGAGTGAAAGTTGTGAACGGAGCGCGACGGACTTTCCCGGGAAAGAGAGATAGCCTTTTGCGGCAAGAAGTCCCTCGGACTACGGCAAATCCGAGGCAAAATCAGCATCAAGGGCCGACCGACTGATATGAATGCGCTTTCAAAAAAGTAAGATTGGGGGGACCCTCTTTGTAAAGAGTGTCCCGCCCAAACCCTCTCCCAGAAACTTCTATCATGCGCCGGCATCTGCATTTCCTCAGCGGAAATTCAGATGCCGGCGAGTGCTAAAAGTTCTTGAGGTGGGGTTCGGGGAGGAACGTCTTACAAGAAGTTCCTTCCCGATTTCAAGTATTGGAAAAGCATTGGTATGAGGAGAATCAGGGATTGGCAACAGGACCCCTCCTGAAACTGGACAACGTTAAGGTGCGCTACGGCAGGGCTCCCGTGATCCAGGGAGTCAGTCTGGAAGTCCGTCCTGCAGAGACGATTTCGATCGTCGGAGCGAACGGTGCGGGAAAATCCACTCTGCTCAAGGCAGTGGTGGCGGCTCAACCGGCGTACTCCGGGAAAATTACTTTTGAGGGGCAGGAAATACAGGCGAGGAAAACGGAAGAGATCGTACGCCTGGGACTCGTATACGTGCCGGAAGACAGGAAATTGTTCAGGCCGTTGTCCGCCGAGGAGAACCTTATGCTTGGCGCTTACACTCTGGAAGACGAAGATCGGAAGAGGGAAAACCTCGAATTCGTTTACCGGCTCTTTCCGGTTCTGGAGCGCAGACGATACCAGGCTGTGGCCACCATGTCCGGTGGGGAGCAGCAAATGGTCGCTATCGGCCGAGGTCTCATGAGCAATCCCAAGCTCCTGATGCTCGACGAACCTTCCCTTGGTCTGGCTCCCATGCTTGTGGACGAGGTTCTGGAAACCGTAAGAAAATTGAGGGATGAAGGCTTGACGATTCTCCTGGTAGAGCAAAACGTACGGGAAGCCCTGGCAATTTCAGACAGAGCCTACATTCTTCACACAGGTAGGATCAGCCTTGAGGGACCTGCGAGCCAGCTGTTGCAGTCCGACGAGATAAGGAAAGCGTTCCTTGGATTGTAGCGACACTTGTTCGTCCGGTTCCCGAAGTAATCGCAGGGCAGGCTCCTGCAAGACAACCGGCGAAGGTCCGACTAGAGGGATTCTCAATAGTAATGGCGGCTTTGAGTGCGCGAACGGATCGGAAGATTGTCAGTGCGAAGGCAAAGCCCGAAACAATCTCCAGCTGACCACGCTTGAGATTGCTTTGTCGCTCCGCTCTTCGCAATGACATGATCGGACCACCGGCATACGGGCGAGAATTATGAGAGAATCCGACACAATGTTCGGGAACTACTTTTTACCGTTTCACCAACAGGGGAGTGCTCTGGGGCGAAGGCGGGAATGTCCCCGAAGCGCAAGTCAGGCGGTGCCGTTCGCAGCGGAGACATGCCTGCCACGTTACATCTTGGAAAGCGAAACGGTAATAGTACCCGGAGGTATTCTCGCGTTTGAAAAAATCGTCGGAAGGACCATGATCTTTCAGGAATTCGGAATATGACTGCCAAGAAATCGGAATCGCCTAGACCGAAGAAACCGCAGGCCGGAGTCAGCTTTTATCCAGGCTGGTGCAAGAAATGCGGCAACTGTGTGGAATTTTGTCCCACCCACGCCCTGGAACTCGACCGTGCGGGCTATCCTCACCTTGCCAACCCGGAAAAGTGCATCAGTTGCCATCTGTGTGAAAAATTGTGTCCCGATTTTGCCATTGCCGTGGGGGAGGACGCACCGACAAAAATAGCTCGGCGCACTGCTCAGGGGCCCTCGCCGGGAACGGAGGGGTCTGTCGTTGCCCGGAACCACAGTCCCGAACGGCTTGCTCAAGCCCCGGCTTCCGAGGAGGAGGAACATGAGTAAGAACCGTGGCCGCCTGCTCCAGGGAAATGAGGCGATCGTGCTCGGCGCTCTGGCCGCGGGATGCAATTTTTATGCGGGGTATCCCATCACTCCATCCAGCGAAATCATGGAGCTCATGAGCCGTGAATTGCCGCTCCGGGATGACATGTTTATTCAGATGGAAGACGAGATTGCTTCTCTGGGCGCATGCATAGGCGCGAGTCTCGCCGGGCGCAAGTCCATGACCGCGACCAGTGGTCCGGGATTTTCTCTCATGCAGGAGAACCTCGGGTACGCGTGTATGGCAGAGGTTCCGGTGGTAGTGGTGAATGTGATGCGAATGGGCCCGTCCACGGGCATGGCCACCAACGTGGCTCAGGGAGACGTCCAACAGGCCAGATGGGGCACGCACGGCGATCACCCGGCAATTGTGCTGTGTCCTGCCACCGTGCCCGAATGCTTTGAGCTGATCGTGACGGCGTTCAATCATTCCGAACGGTTTCGAACCCCTGTGATCCTCCTGATGGACGAAATGGTGGCACACACGCGCGAGAAGGTGATGCTCCCGGATCCAGGGGACGTGGAAATCATCGATCGCCGTCGTCCGACAGTACCGCCCGACTGGTACGTGCCGTACAAGACGGATGGAAGCCTCATCCCCAATCTTGCGGATCTCGGGCAAGGGTACCGCTATCATGTGACGGGGATGACCCACGACGAACGCGGTTTTCCTACCCGAAGAGCCGACGAGGCGGGGCCCTTCTATACCCGGCTGTTCGCAAAGATCAGCCGGCAGTTCGGCTACATCGAACAGGTGAAGGAATTCCAGGTCGAAGATGCAGAAATAGTGGTTATTACATACGGATGTACGGCCCGATCGGCTCTGGCTGCAGTGCGTCTGGCCCGGGAAAACGGCATTAAGCTCGGTTTGCTGCAGCTCCTGTCCATCTGGCCCTTCCCCAGGCGGGCGGTCACGCACGCACTCACGGACAGGAAGGCGGCAATCGTGGCGGAACTGAATTTGGGCCAGCTCAGAAGGGAAGTGCTTCGCGTGAACGGCGGTCGCACCACCGTGCTCGGATTGAACAAGATGGACGGAACCATGATCACACCGGAAGAAATTCTCAACCGCTTGCGTGAGGCGAAATGAGTCAGCAGGAAAATCGAAGTATTCTCTACGACTGGTTGCGGCACGACAAGAAATTCCCGCATGTGTGGTGCCCGGGCTGCGGTCTCGGCATTCTACTGGCCTCGACGGTGCGGGCATTCGTGGAAAGCGGGTTGACCAAGGACGACGTTGTCCTGGTGTCGGGAATCGGGTGTTCCGGCAGGCTCCCTGTCTATGTGGACGTGGGCAGCGTCCATACGACCCACGGTCGCGCCTTGACCTTCGCCACGGGGATCAAGCTCGCCAGGCCTCACCTGAACGTGATAGCGGTCATGGGTGACGGGGATGCTATGGCGATCGGAGGTAATCACCTCATACACGCTGCACGGCGGAACCTCGACCTGTGTGCAATAATCGTGAACAACAGCACGTACGGGATGACGGGAGGGCAATACAGTCCCACTACTCCAATCGGTTCCAAAGCAGCAACAGCTTTCTACGGCCACATAGAACCCGGATTCGACACCAGCTCGTTGTGCGCAGCGGCAGGAGCGGCTTTTGTCGCCCGGACCACCGTGTATCACGTGAATCAGATGGACAAGCTGCTGGTTCAGGCCATGGCAAAACGGGGCTTCAGCGTGGTGGAGGTCCTTTCGCCGTGTTATACGAATTTCGGCCGCCAGAATCGCATGGGATCCCATCTGGAAATGATGAAGCAGTTCAAGGCATCCGGGGTGGTCGTGGACCGCTGGGAGAAAATGACCGAGTCCGAGCGGGCGGGGCGCTTTCCCATCGGCGTGCTGGTGGACAGGGATCTACCGGGCTACCTGGATGCGTACAAAGGCATGTGCGAGACCGCAAAGAGACTGCGAGCGGAGGGAAAGATATGAGGCAGAAGGCCCAGTCTCCTTTGCCTTTTCCGCGTATAGAGGTACGCCTGGCAGGGTCAGGAGGGCAAGGACTCATACTCGCCGGACTGGTATTGGCCGAGGCAGCGGGTGTCTTCGATGGCAGGGAAGTCGCAATGGTGCAGTCGTACGGGCCGGAAGCACGCGGAGGCACAAGCAAGGCAGAGGTGATCATCAGCGATTCACCCATAGATTATCCGTTGTGCACGAGGGTAGACCTTCTCTTGAGCTTAAATCAGGAAGCATGCGACGCATTCTGCTGGGATCTCAAACCCGCTGCCTGGATATTGGTGGACAAGGATCTCGTGACTCATCCGCCAAGCAGTCGGGCTGTGGCGCTGCCGTTCACCGCGGTGGCCAGAGACAAGCTCAACAGAGTTATGGTTGCCAATGTGGTGGCATTGGGTGCCATTGCGGAATTGACGGGAATCGTGACCCGGCGCTCTCTGGAGAGGTCCCTGCTCATGCGGGCTCCGGCGGGAACCGAAGAGCTGAACAGGAAGGCCCTCAGCCTGGGTACGAAGCTCGCGCGGGATTATTCCGGAAAACAACCCTCCCGGGACCAGGAAGATTTTGCCGGCGAAAACGTTTGAATGTGCCGTGCAACGAGTATCAACGCAAAATTATAGGGATTCTCAAAAGTAGTGTCGGTTTTGATTACACGAAGAGATTCGAAGACCGTCATTGCGAGGGCGAAGCCCGAAGCAATCTCCAACTGACCGACACTGAGATTGCTTCGTCGTTCCACTCCTCGCAATGACACGATTGGATGGTCGGATTGTGGGCGAGAGTCATGAACGAATCCGACAGAATTCTCAAGAACCGCCATATCCGGGAGAGCCGAACGAAGGTCACGGCAGGACAACATGCGGAACATAGATCTCAACTGTGACATGGGAGAGAGCTTCGGCGTTTACACACTGGGGCTGGACGAAGAAGTCATCAAGTACATATCCTCAGCCAACGTAGCCTGTGGATGGCACGCGGGTGACGCGCGGGTCATGAATCGCACAGTGCAGCTCGCAAAAAGCCACAACGTGGGAGTGGGCGCTCATCCGGGCTACCCCGATCTCCCGGGTTTCGGCCGCCGGAACATGGACTGCACGGGTGAAGAGGTTCGGGACTATGTCATATATCAGGTGGGAGCGCTCCTGGCCTTCTGTGCGGCCAACGGAGTTCCCTTGCGCCACGTGAAGCCTCATGGAAGTCTTTATCTGACGGCCGTGAATGACGCGGGGGTGGCTGAAGCCGTAGCTGAAGCCGTGGTAAGCGTTAATCCCGACCTGCTGTACGTGGCCCTGGCTGGAGCGGGCGGTGATTTCATGAGACGGGTTGCTGAAAAAATTGGGCTCAAGGTGGTGTACGAAGCATTCGCAGACCGGGCCTACACCTCCGATGGCAAGCTCCTTCCGAGGCGGCAGCCGGGAGCCGTCATCACGAATGCCATGGAGGTGACGGAGCGCGCCTTAAGAATGGCAAAGGAAGGGAAGGTCATTGCCGTTGACGGGACCTCGATGGATCTCGAAATAGATACCCTCTGCGTTCACGGAGACAACCCCGGCGCAGTGGAACTGGTAAAGAGCATCCGAACAGCCCTGGAATCCGAGGGCGTCATCGTGCAACCCATGAGTGGAAGGCCGAATTGATGTTATACGATCAGCCGAGGTTGCGTCCTGTGGGAGATACCGGAATTCTCGTGGAGTACGGCGACGCCATCGATCCTGAGATAAATCTCAAGATCAGGATCGTGGCCCTGGCTCTGGAACGTGAGAAACCTGCCGGCATAGTGGAAGTCATTCCCAGCTACAGGTCGCTGCTCATTGTGTACGATCCGCTCGAAACGGATCTCCATTCAGTGGAACTGGTGCTCGCATCTGTGGAGGGCCGCCTCGACCGGATGCGCATCCCGCCGCCTCGAACAATCCACATTCCCGTGCTGTATGCCGGCGAAAGCGGTCCGGATATCGAGTTTGTGGCCAGGTTTCATGGGTTGCGGGTCGAGGACGTCATCCGCATTCATTCCGCGACGATATACCGCATCTACATGATAGGTTTTACGCCCGGTTTCGCCTATCTAGGTGGACTTTCGGCCCAACTCCACACGCCCAGGTTGGACACGCCTCGGCCCGTGGTTCGTGCAGGATCAGTGGGAATCGCAAACAACCAGACGGGAATCTACCCCGTGGATAGTCCCGGGGGATGGCGATTGATCGGCCGCACTCCACTGAAGGTTTTCGACCCGGACAAGAAGGTACCGTTCCTCTATCGAGCCGGAGATCTGATCAAATTTACGGCCGTCTCGAAATCGTCATTCATGCGTATTGAGAGAGGAGGTGCCGTCTGAAGGAGATGTTCAGAGTTCTGGACCCCGGAGCATTCACCACTGTCCAGGATGCGGGGCGGTACGGTTTTCAGCGTTACGGAGTGCCTGTGTCAGGGGCCCTGGATCAGTTCTCCCATCGGGTAGCCAACTGGCTTGTGGGCAATTCTGAAACTGCAGCGGTCCTGGAGAGCACCTTTGTGGGACCCAGGCTGGAGGTTTTGTCAGACGGCATAGTCTCGGTGACAGGAGCCGTCATGCCCGTTCTCGTGAACGGGGAGGCCCGGGAAACATGGCAGTCCTTCACCGTGCAGGCTGGCGACCGTATCAGCTTCAAACCTGCCAGGCGGGGAGTAAGATCGTATCTTGCCGTACGCGGCGGAATAGACGTCCCGGAAGTTATGGGCAGCAGATCGACGTGTACGGGCGGAAAAATAGGAGGGGTTCGAGGCAGGGCGCTTGCTGCACAAGATATTCTTCCAAGAGGAATTGTCGCCGGCATCGTAAGCTTGAAAGGGCTCCCCAATGAGTTCAGACCGGAATTCAAGGGCGAAATTGTGCTCCGTGCCTTGCCCGGGCCTCAGGAGGATTTCTTCGATGCGGGCCTCGAGGTATTTTTCAGCGCAGACTTCCGCGTGAGCTCGGAAGCGGATCGGATGGGTTATCGATTGGACGGTCCAACAATCGAATTCATGGAAGGAACCCCAAAGAGCATCATCTCGGAGCCCAGCCTCCCCGGGGTGGTTCAAATTCCACCCGACGGCAGAGCGATCATCATTCTTGTGGAACAGACCGTCGGCGGTTATGCAAAAATCGCCACGATCATCGCTCCGGACCTGAATCTCGTGGCCCAAGCCAGACCGGGAGATCTCGTACGATTCACACGGATCGGCCTGAACGAGGCGTACGGAGTGCATGCGGAGTACCGAAAAAGGTTGGAAAGCGTAAGAATGTTGTTCCAAAGCGACTGGCCGTCACGATGAGCCCCCAATAATGTGATTCTCAGGGTGTCTATTCAGCTATGGATGGGGGAAAAACAGTCATTGCGAGCGAAGCGAAACAATCTTTGCCCTTGAATATCGAGATTGCTTCGTCGTTTCACTCCACGCACTGACACGGAAACATTGTTTCCCTCGCGAGACTGAATGTTTACCTCATTCTGGTAACCGCTATACAATGCCGACTACGAATGGTTCACACCGTTGCGCTTACAAGTACTTTAAATCGTGGATGAACTTTTTGTAGGACGTTCCTCCCCCAACCCCACATCAAGAACTTTTAGCACTCGCCGGCATCTGCATATCCTCAGCGGAAATGCGGATGCCGGCGCATGATAGAAGTTTCCGGGAGGGGGGTTGGGCGGGGGACGTCCTTACAAAAAGGGTACCCCAATCTTACTTTTATGAAAGCGCATTCGTGTCAATGGTTGCCGGAAGTCGGATCGTGGCGGCTCCTTGATCTGGGAATGTAAATCCAGCGTGGACGCATCTTGAATTCCGAAACAGGCCAGAACACCTCTTCATTGTCAAAGACCGGCTTTTCCCGTTCGTAGAACTCATTCAGCTCGGCCTCTCCAACGCTCAAACTTCCGTCAGTGACTATGGCCGCAAACCGCTGATGCCGTATTGCTCCTTTGACTTGCCTGACGAGCTCATCAGACACAGGTGCAGTACCATAATGAGTCATGAGAAAAAGTGCAAAACCTGACACGTGGCCTTTTTTTCCTGCCAGGACAGACAAATATGAATGGTCGGGGATATAGGTGTCTCCTCGAATCTCAGCAAGTTCTCGAACAATTTTTTGGCCCGCGACAAGGTCGGCGTTGGTGGGAACAAATCTTGCCGGATCATAAGCCAGAGAAGCGAACTGCATCAACCACAACACATATACAAAGCTGAGCATCTTGGATCCCAACGGGGCAGGCATGCTCTCGCTCATGGTACAAACCCGGTCAGCCGCGATACCGCATAGAATGGACAAGGCCGCATAAGCAGGGAGGAGGGCGTTGGCATTGCTCCCGTACGACCTCGAAGAACACGCACCGGCAACCATGCCCAGTGCGATAAAGCAGAAAAAAAAGTCGCTTTCTTTGCCTGTGCTCCGATCCTTCACGAAAAATAGAGCGTAACACACTGCCGCGATACATGCCACAGGCAGGACTTGCAGCAAATCGTAGGTCCAAAATTTAATGAATTGTTTCGGAAAGAAAATGGCCATCCGATTGGGCATGTCCCACGTGTAATAGGAATACCATCCGTCGTAATACCAGTCCAATCCTACCTGACTTAATGCTATTCCTCCCAGCGTAGCGCCTGCAAACAACAGAAAGCGTCTCCAGCCGCACAAGACGAAATAGAACATCATAGGCAACGATATTACGAGAGCAGTTTGTTTACAAAGGTAAGCCAAAGCCATAAGGAGCCCGGATGATAAGACCTTGATCCAGGAGCCTTTCTGTCTCATGAGCAGCACTGCTAAAAGCACCAGAAACAGAAAAAGAGAATCCGGCTTAGCAGTATCAAACCAGGTGCTACTGGCTTTGAATGTAGCTGCAAACAGGCAACAGCTGAGAAAAGCACACAGCGAGTTATGCGTTTCCTTCTTGACGAGCATGTATATTGTGCCGAAGCACCCTAAAGAAGAGACAAAAGACACAGATCGGGCAGATAAAAATGTGAAACCAAATACTTTTGATACCTGAGCAGACACGTAATAGTAAAGCGGAGTATACACGTGCGGAACGAAATCCACGGAGGGCTCCTGGAAAATCTTGTGCCCCAGTGCAGACCTGGAAATTGTGTCCAATATCAGCCCTTCGAGCCATTCTATGGCGTACGGATAGCGGATACGCAGCAGAGCAATACCCACGTACGCGCCCAAGTACAGGGCTGCGACGACGACTGACACATATTTCAAGACTGCTGAAATTCTTTTCCAGCCTTGCTCTCCCATTAACACACTCCCCCGGGACTCACGAGGATGCCTGCGCATCCGGCACTGTGACCCGTCGGCTGAAGCACATATATCCATCACGGCCGCATCTTGAACCCAAGAACAGGCCGGTTCGCCTTAGCGGACGCAATCGCCTCCGAAGTGCTTCTCAGGAATTCCCTGCTCCTCGCATTTTGCTTCGATTCAACAATGATTACTATTCTATTGAGGTAGTTCGGGTACAACCGTATATTTCGAAAAGGTACCACACAAAAAAACGAATTGCCACATGAGAAATTATCCGAGTTCAGAAGGAGCACGTACCATGAACCGAAACCAGATAGCAGGAAACGTCAAACAAGTGAAGGGAAAGTTCCGCGTAAAATGGGGACGGTGGACCCACCAATACTCCGCTGTTCTGGGCGGACGCATGACGCAGCTGGCGGGAAAGCTCCAGGCTTTTTATGGAAAACTCGTAAAATGAAATTGAACGAATCAACACAATGGTAGCAAGGATGATGAACATGAATAGGCCCACAAAATTGCAACGAGACATTCATCGATTTATCAGGAGAACTGATTCAAAATCGGATCAGATTCGTGACACAATAAAAGATTTTGTCGAGACCACGGACGACATGGCGGATCGTATTTGCCATACCGTAAAAAAGGTGTTGACCACCACCGATGATACCACCGACATAATTTATGAAGCCTTGAAAAAAGTTCTGAGCAACGAAGATACCTTTCGGAACAAAATCGCAGGGCTTTTGGATTCGGAAGATCTTTCGGAAGAGGAGCTGCACGTTGAAATCAGACGATTCCTGGATATGGCCGCGGAAAAAGGAAAAACATCTATTCAGGAGTCCGGGAAGAGGAGATTTCGAGACGCTGCAGACGGAGATCTGCAGGAAAGCGTGAACAAACTCCTTCAGATGGTAGAAGAAAAAACAGATAAGACTGCGAGAGGGATACGAGCGTTTGCAGACACATCGAGCGACTTGAGCAAAAAACTGAACCGAATCCTAGAATCTCAGGGCATTTCTGCTGATGAACTCAAGTCCAAGATCAATGATCTTCTCGACAGCATGACCCAAAAGACCGAAAGAGCTGCAGATATGGTTAGCGGCTATGCCGAAGAGGGAGCCGAGGCCCTCAAGAGAAAGCTGAACGATCTCATGGGCAATAAAGCGCTTTCTTCTGAGGATTTCAAGCATAACATCGCCGAATTGTTAAAACACTATGAACAACCTGAAGAACGAGCGGGTTCATCTGCTGAGGATCGGGAAGTCAAGTTCGCCAAAGAGCTTGATCATTTCTTGAATGCTCACGGAACATTCTATTCCGGATACGAGCAGCATCGTGATTTCCAGGAGCCTGTGAGCGGCAGAATGTTGATGGCACTGGTGTCCTTCCTGGCAAAAAGAAAACGGCCGGAACAAGCCGGTCAGCAGATGGCCAAAGACGAATTGTCCAAGAAATCGGAACACGAACCGAATGAGCGACTGATCAGTTAATTGTTGAAATGATGAATCCGGCGTGTCGAGACAAGCCTCGGCATGCCGGCTGACAATGTTCGGTGTAGCCATGGAAGATATACTCGTACTGCAGTACGTGATACTCGGGCTCCAAATTGTGACGCTTTCATTGATGATTCTTACGGGAATTTTTCTATGGGTTAAATTCGGCCGTAAGGCAGCAGGTATACTGAATACCGCCAGCGATGTGGCGATATTGGCCCAGTCGTTCGCCACCGAGGTGTCGAAATCTGTGTCCGGAAATGGGTTGAATCCACCCGCTCCCATTTCGTCCCGATCCGATCTGGAACAGGCAAGCCGGAAAAATTTGCGGCGAATTCTTGTGGTAGGCCATCTCGCCAGGAAACTGCATAATGCGCTCCTTTTGTGCTCGGAAACGAATCTCGTGAGAATCCATTCCGCTTTCCGAAGCGGTCCGAGTGAAATGGAACGAGCTATAGAGGAAATCGCCCCCACGCTGGACAAAATCGCCCTCATCGAGTCAGAAATAGGGATGCAGCTGGTAATTTCACTCGCATACCACTACAAGATCGAGAGTTATTCCAGTGAAGATCGCGAATTGGAATTGAAAAGAAAAAGATGAATCATACGAGAAAAAATGGTTGCTTATGCACCGTTCTTGCAAATGGAAGCAGCATTCAGAGAAAATCCCGGGTACGAACCTGATTCAACAGTTTGACAACTTTCATGTGGCCTTTGGCTGATGCATGCGCAAGCGCCGTGTTGCCGTCGATGTCTTGTGCATGAATATTCGCTCCCCATTCCAGTAACTTGCGTACGACCGCTTCATGGCCTTCGGAACACGCGAGAATCAGAGCCGTCGCACCACTGTGGTCGGCGATTTCCGTCTGGGGATTTTGTTCCAACAAGAGCTCTACCACATCGACATGGCCTCGATGCGCTGCCCGCATCAGTGCAGTCCACCCCAGTGCGTCGACTGCATCGACGTCCGCTCCATACTTGAGCAGCAGGTCGATAACTTCCGCGGTGCCTTGACGACACGCTTTCATAAGTGCCGTTGCACCGTACTCGTCGCTTGTTTCGGGTTCCGCTCCGTTTTCCAGAAGGGCTCTGACTATGTGGGTATACCCGAGTGCAGAAGCCCACATGAGAGGTGACCAGCCAAGATTGTCACGAGAATTGAGAGTTCCTCCTCTTGCCAGGAGTTTTCTCAGTTCAGCCAGATTACCCGACTTTACCGCGGACAAGAGGGCTTCGTCCATCCCGGACACTCCTTGCCACAATGACCCAGCTGTGGACTGAATGGCATCAAAAAACATAACCTAAACGGGGAAGAAGAGCAACGAAATTGGTTATGAAACCTACCGATAGGTACTTCAATCCAGACGTTCTTACGCGTTTGTTGGTTTCGTGTTACAGAGCGTCCCGGTGCGAACTCTCCCGACCTGAATCGAACGCACCGTGGTGCGGTATCGGGTCGTCTGGGAATCCGCAGGCCGTCGTTTGGCATCTACATTGCAATTGCTACGAGCAACGTATTGACCCGACGGGGTGATATCATGAAAAAATTCATTGTTGTTTTCATTTCCGGTATCATTTTAGGTGCATCCGGCACAAGTAACTGCCAGTCCATAGCTGCGCTGTCCATCAATGGGGAACAAGACTTGATGCGGGTGATTGAGTCCGGTCACAAGGATCAGTTGAACCGGCAGTTCAGGGAATTTCTGGCCGGTTCCTCTATTCAGATTGAAATCGTGGACATGGACATAGAAACACGCGTGAGCCCTTCGAAGGATGAAAACGGATCGTATGACATCAACGTCTATTACGTCGATCCCACCGAGGAAGGTTGCAGCCAAAGAGTAGTGCAAATAGCCCTCTTCGGCGCGGCCCTTGCCCACAGTTCAGGAAATGCGGAAATCGGTACCGTGACTGCAATTCCGGTATTCCCTTCTTCAGCGGAAAAGGGAAAAAAGAAAATGCGGGGAATAGTGGTAATAAATTATTGGTCACCGGAACGCAGGGGGCTGATCGAGAGAATAGCGAACGGGAAGCTGAAAGCTGATGATATCCATGAAATGAATGCCTGGCAGCGGACGTGGAAAGAAGTTCGACTTGACCCTCATTATAGTGCCGATGTAAAATTCAAATAATATCCGTGGCCGGTGGGGAAACATGCTTGTTTGACTCGGGAGCCCGGGTTTCCGGAACTTCCCTGCCGGCCATCATCCCCGCGCAGTCCGAATTGGCATTACCCGGATTCTCTGTCGGGGAGAACGCTGTTCCGGCGGAAAGATCTCTTCTACAACGACGAGAGCGAATGGTGAATATGGATGTTGTCCTGATATTGAAGTCCGGATTCATGGGGTTCGCTCTATCCCTGGGCGTCGTGATGTTGGTGTTTTATCTCGCCGGAATATTCATGGGAATTTCACGGAAGGCTTTTATGCGTGTGTTCCTGCTGAGCGCGCTGGCCTCCTTCCTGGCTGTAGACGCATTGCTTTACTACCGAATTCGGGTCCTGCACGTGAGTGACGGCGCCTTCCTCCTGTCCGGGTGCATAGGCGGATGGCTATCCGGGATAACATTCGGTGTCACCCGGATGAAATCCTACCTGGTCAGCCTCCTCAAGTAACGCCGAGCCAGAGACATACGAATCCAGCTGCCTCAGGGATGTACGGCCTCGGTATCCAACCGGGAACGGCACAGCCAGTCGCACGCCTCTGTTTTGTCCCGTTCCCAACGCTCGCGGCGCATACACTCGTTGTAGCAATTCTCGAAATCTTTGCTCATCTTGCTACGGTAAACGTCGGATTCTTCCTTACCGCGAGATCCTGCTTTCCAATTACTCAGGATAGACCGCGCGAGCACGATGAAACCGGCAATCCCTGCGAAAACTAGAATGAAAGCCATTATGAATCCGTAATCCATGGAACCCTCCCTATCCTCTCGCTTAATTCACTCCATTAGATGCACGTTTTCGCAAACGGATTTTTCCCTTAATCCGCTCATGTCAGGCCTCCGAATGATTGAACCCGCGCGGGGAGAGGCTCCGTCGCTCCCGACGCGGGTTTGTCTCTACACTCCCGGCAATGACCTGCTTCAACACGGTACGTGCAAGGGAACGCTTATCAATCCGACAATACTTACGAGAAGTACGATAGAACGATTTGTCCAGCCGTGGTCCTGCGTCACAGAAATTGCACCATGTGCCGCATCACATATCCGAGCATTGAGGTCATCTCCGGGATTCAACGCATTATTCGGGTTTTATTCCCGGTTTCTCCGGAGCGCCTTGGCCGGAAATAAATTTTTCCAGCATCTGTTCCAGATTCAACATGAAGCCCCGCGGGCAAACATCCATCATGGCCACGGCCTTGTCGGGCACTGCACCAAGCTTGCTGATTTGTTCCTCTTTCAAAACCGATTTTGCCTTGCTCCTGGCTTCAGTTTCTATTTCGGCCAATTTTTGAATCTGATCCGTAGACAATCCAAGAAATTCCGCCTGACCCCGAAGCGCGGCGGGCGAATCCAGAAAGAGCGAAGTACGCATCAACATGTGACACTGCCGGCTTGCTTCCGAAGATTCACCCGATGTCTGCATCATCAGCTCCCTCATGCGCTCCATCAGCTCCCGGGGCTTGGGGGGAGGCGGCAAAATCGGTGCCGGTACGGGGGATTGAGCCGGCTGTTGCGCATGGGCACCCATTCCCATGCACAGTACACATACAACAATACCCGCGAGGAGGAACGTTTTCTTCATGGTCGCGACTCCTTTGCTGAGGATCGATTCCCCCGACTGTCAAAAGTCCTTGAGGTGGGGTTAGGGGAGGAACTTCTTAGAAGAAGTGCCTCCCCTATTTTACCGTTCTTGAAAACGCATTCCTATGTGTCTGTCTTCTGATTTGACTGGTGGGAGTTTTCATGCGGACGCAGACTTGTGGGCACGGTTGCCCATTCGAAGAAGTTCTTTGAACGTTTGGGACGCTGCCAACGGTCCACCACCCCCGGAACCGGATGGGTGCAAAAAAGGGTTCGGACCGCCATCATGAGACATTTTTCGGGAACGTCAAAAAAAGACCGCCCTTGAAACGGAAGACCCCAAACTGGGGGCTAGTGGCAACCTCACGCAAATGCCAGAGATGCAACCGCAATCCATACAACAACTGCAAGGCACACAATTCGCGCCATAAGGAAATCCTTTCAGGTTTTATGACGATATTATAAGGAGTTATTCAAAAAAAGTCAATAAATATGCGATCTACACGTCACGCTTCAGTTACTAGTGTGGTGTCCCGCAAATAGCTTTCAAATCACCGGCTTGGTCGGCACGCGAATCAGTGTCATTGCGAGGAGTGAAACGACGAAGCAATCTCCAGCCCTTATTCTGCAACTACGCGAGATTGCTTCGCTTCGCTCGCAATGACAAAGCCGGCTTTCCTTGCTCGATGAAAACTTCGGAAGAGGCTCAGATGGCCTGCTACGTAAATTACTTATGGGACAGCACACCTAGGGGGAAGTGCCTATCCTCTGTCATTGCGAGGAGTGAAACGACGAAGCAATCTCGATACTCAAAGGCAGAGATTGCTTCGCTTCGGTCGTAATGACGATCATTTCCCACTCGTACCTGAATGGATACATCTATACGGATTCTTAAGAGTTGTGTCGGTTTTGATTACGCGAAAGGATTCGAAGACTGACAATTGCGAGGGCGAAGCCCGAAGCCGCTTCACCTGGCCCCGCGAGTGCACCGTTTTTGTTTGACGCCTCGATTCGCGACGAATATTCTGCTATGTGGTACATGAAATCTGCCTGCCAGGAGAGGTCTTGAGCAGGAACGATGCGCCGGCCGGCAGGAAACCGGCAGACAGGGGACCATGCATGAAGGAACAGATCCACTATTGGTACATAGTTGCTCAGGAACTTGATCTGTTTTATTGGGGCGTCCTTGTTCTGGTCGGCGTGGCCGTCGCACTCCTGCTTGCCGGAGACCCTCTGCTCAGGAAGTACAAGAAATGGAAATGGAAGAACAAAATGAAACGGAGGAGAACGTGACACACGATCACGGCTAAACAGCTAACCGACGCTCTTGGCTCTCCACCTCTTGAAGCAATCTCCATTTCTGTCTCATACGAATGCGCTTTCAAAAAAGTAAGATTGGGGGGATCCTCTTACAAGAAGTTCCTCCCCGATTTCACGTATTTGAAAACGCATTGGTACAAGGTTCACCGGCATTATTCACTGCGGCAAGCGCCTTTTCTATCACGTAATCAGCTTCGTCGTCTGCAAGGCCCGGATACAAGGGAAGCGACACCGTAGAATCGCCGATATGCTCTGCATGGGGAAAATCGCCTCTCCGATGGCCGAGCAGTCGGCCATAATACGACAGCAAATGGGCTGCTCTATAGTTCACCACAACTCCGATTCCCTGGTCCTGCATGGCGTGGATGAAGGAGTCACGAATTGCGGGATCCACCCAGACGGTGAACAGGTGTCGCGCGGACCAGCTCTCGTCCTGAACGAAAGGGAACCGTATCCGGTCTGTGCCGGCAAATGAGGCTTCATACTTTTTGGAGATTTCTGAACGACGCTTTTTCCACTGATCCATTTTTGCGATCTGCGGGATCAACAAGGATGCGCGAATGTTGTCCATGTTGTATTTCCAACCGAGGCACACCGCGTCCCAGTGCTCGTACCTGCCGTTGTGACGCTGGAGTGCGTTCCTGGTGAGGCCGTGGAGGGACAGCGTGCGAATCTTGTTTGCCAGTTCCGTGTCGTTTGTGGCGACGGCCCCGCCTTCACCGCAGGTGATGTTTTTTGTTGCGTAGAACGAGAGGCACGCTGCGGTGGAGAGTCCCCCAGGCCTGACGCCGTCCCTGGCCGCTTCTATGCAGTGGGCGGAATCTTCCACGAGAAACAATCCGTTGCGTTCGGCAAGTTTCGCGAATGCTTTCATGTCGCACATGAGGCCATAGAGATGCACAGGCATCAACGCTTTTGTTCTTGCGGTAATTTTCTTTTCCACAGCCCGGGGATCCAGGTTCCCGGTGAAAGGATCCACATCCGCCAGCACCGGGGTGGCTCCGCACATGACAATCGCATTTAGCGTGGCAACAAAGGTGAGAGGGGTGGTAATCACCTCATCCCCGGGCCCTATTCCGAGTGCCAGCAGCGTCAGATGCAGTGCCGCGGTGCATGAATCCAGGGCGACCACCTCACGGACTCCCAGATACGAAGCCAGCGCCTGTTCAAACCTGGCGGTGTACTCTCCCGTGGTGAGAAAGACCCCATCAAGCGCTTCAAGCACCATCGCCTTTTCTTCAGGACCGAGAGAATGGCGAAAGAATTCTATCTTTCTCGGATTGTTCGTCATGTTGGCGTCCGGCTCTCACATGGTTATTCAGGGCGGCTACGATACATCAGTGAAGTTCTTCTCTGCCGTCCTCGGTGATGATGGGGACGTGTCTCATCCACAAGAGCTTCTCCCACCACTTGGGATTGTTCGCATACCACTGTATGGTCTTGTCCAATCCATGTTCAAAAGTTGTCTCAGGCTGCCATCCCAGGAGTTCTCTCGCCTTTGCCGTGGATGACGTGTGGCGAAGAACCTGCCCGGGTCTTTCGCCCACATATCGAATCAAATCATGCGATTTTCCCATCTTGTCGCATATGATTTCCGCTATACGTGCAATGCTTGTGCTTCGGCCGGTTCCCACGTTGATTGCTTCCCCCGCCAGGCTCCGCATATCCTGGTGCAACGCCATATCGAGAGCTCTGCAAAGATCTTCCACATACAACCAGTCTCGTTCTGCTTCGCCGCCGCCATGCACATTCAGAGGTTCGTTCATCAGGCAGCTGGTGATGAATCGGGGCACGACTTTTTCCAGATGCTGACACGGGCCGTAATTGTTGAACGGCCTGATTATAACGGCAGGGATCTTGTACGTGGCCCAATACGAATACACGAGCCTGTCCGCTCCGGCTTTTGCACTGGCATACGGACTCATGGGACAGATCGGATGGTTCTCTTCCATTTCAGGGGTTTGAGCTGTTCCGTACACCTCGGACGTGGAAATATGAATGAACCGTTCCACCCGGGATGCATGACTCAGCACGGCGTTGGCCACAACATGAGTTCCGAGGACGTCGGTTTCGAAGAAACGAAGGTTATCGAATATTGATCGTGTCACATGGGTTTCCGCTGCGAAATGAAGCACCACGTCGCTCTGGGACACCAGCTTGCTCACGAGTTCTGCATTTCTCACGTCTCCGTACCAGAATTTCAACCGCGGATCGGCCCGGCGATTTATATCGCACGGAAGATTTTCCACGAAACCCGCGTACGTCAATGCGTCAAGCACGATGATGCTGTAATCGGGATACCGGGAGTAGATTCGTCTGACAAAGTTGCTTCCGATAAAACCCGCTCCTCCGGTAACCAGAATCGTTTTCAAGTCACCTCCAGCGAAGCGTCACCGCTTACGTCGACCAGGATTTCGAGGCTCTTCGGCCCCTGGTTGAACAGGAGGTCTATCACAGACATGTACGGAACGAAACTCCCATAGCGCTGGCCGTAGACGGGATGCCGATAACCATGATATTTCAGTTCGATATCGCTCGCGTGAAATCGGGACTCCTCGATATACGCTTTGCCCGCATCTCCTTCGAGAAATCGCGTGGCCCCGAAATGCTTGCACAGGGAAATCAGACGATCCGTGGGGCCGCCGTGTATGCCCAAGTCAGAAGCGTAGTACACAGGTCTTTCGAGGCCGAGAATCCTCATGACTTCGTTCAGAAAGGCCGCATCCAGATCTATGAGAAATTTCCATTCCTTCGCGTATACCGCTGCAAGGACTGAAAAATACTCGTGGAAGAACGGTGCAGTCGAATAGTTTTGCTTCAAAGAGGCTAGATGTTTTTTCGGCCAGTTCTCGTTGTTATTTATGAGAACCTCTTTATTGCTCTGCTTGTTCCTGCCTTTGGTCAGAACCGGAACAGTGAGCCACTGCCATCCGTGTGCGGTCTTGATTCGATTGCGATTTCGCCAGCCGTGCTTGTCAAACTGAACGTCGTCATAGACCACGAACGCATCGCTCTTGAACATTTGATCGAAATATCCCAACCAGGGCAGGTACGCCGGTTGGAGAATCACCACGGTGAACGGTTTCTTCCGATTCACGAGTCAAGCTCCCACACGCGAGGAATGTAGTGGTAATAGCTGCGGCAAGAACCCGGGTCCCAAGGCTCGCCCCGGATAATTACGCCGTATGCCGGAACGTTGCAGGTATATTCCCTGTACGTGCGCTTCAGATCCACCTTGCCCGTTTCCGGACTCGCGAAGTCAGGGCCCAGGTAGTCAAAAATCTCAGGAGGGAAGACGGTCCTGCCGAAACCGCGCAGTTGATATTCCTCCTTCGTGTAGATCTCACGCATTTCGCGTTCCGCAAGGATCTTCTCTACGTCATATAGTCCCGTGCCCATCTCTTCTTCCAGCGCATAACCGCGTACGCCTGCAAAAAAAGCGTGCTGAAGCATCGGCTTGCGTCCCGCCGGGAGCATTTCCTACGAAATAGCGGCGCTGATGGGAAGCATACGAGTTCCCAGGCCCGCGGCAGGTATTACAGCCTTATCGGTGGAAACGATCTTATTCAATGAAGTGCTCTGATACCAATGCGTTTTCAAATACGTGAAATCGGGCGGGACACTCTTTATTAGAGAGGGTCCCCCCAATCTTACTTTCTTGAAAGCGCATTCGTATGATTCATTCGAAATCGCCATTCATGATGCTTTGCCTAACTCATATAGAGATCGAACCACTCCTGAAATACGAGCAGAGCAAAAACCTTGTTTACGTCCGTATAGTCGCTTTGCCGTCGATAAAGATCACGCACGAGCCGCTCTACATACGATTCGTTGAACAACGAGTGCTTCCCGAGGTTTCTGCGGCTGAGTTTTTCTTCCACGTATCCCCGTAAATCATGGAGAAGCCACTGAGTGACGGGCATGAGGAAACCTTCCTTTTTCCGAAACACTATTTCCTCAGGAAGGAATTTCATGGCTGCTTTTTTCAGGATGTACTTTGTCCGGCCGTCCTTGATTTTGAGATTCCCCGGAATGCGAGCGGCGAAACTGACGAAGTCCGGATCAAGGTACGGTGTCCGTACTTCCAACGAATGCGCCATGGACAGCCGATCCACGAACGTCAACACCTGGTCGGGAAAAAATGATTTCAGTTCCGCTTCCAGAACGCGGTTGAGATGATCATGAGCCTGCAAATCGGTGAAATATCCCTTCAGATGCTCCAGCGTGCTGTAACGCCCCATTCTTGCTGCAGTACCGGGAGCGTAGAGCAGGCGTTTCTCCTCATCCCCGAAGACCAGGAGTTTGTAACGCCATTTCCAGTCTTCCTTTTCTGCAATGTTTTCCAGAAATCCCGGACGATTCTCGAATGGCAGCAACGTTCCATGTACAGGATTGTTTTCCTCTTTCAACCGCAGGTACTCGTGAACCGGAAAAGCCAGTCTGTGTGACAGATAGCTTCCGAAGAGTTCATCGGCAGCATCACCGGCAATGGTCACTTTCACATGCTTGCTGATCAGTTTCGCCAAATAATACGTGGATGTCACGCCCGCAAACGGCTCGTCAAAATGCTGGAGAATAATCGGCAACTGCTCGGGAAAACTGGAAAAATCTACGGTTTCTTCGTGGTGCTCCGTGTTGTACATCTCGGAGACCATGCGAGCGCACCGTCTGTCTAAGTCTTTGCCCGGGTGGGAACTCGCGTTCGAATAGACCAGCGTAAAGGTTTTCACTTGCCGAGACGAAGACATTGCTGCAAGCGCAGTAGAGAGAGCCGAATCAATCCCGCCGCTGAGAAAGAAGCCGACGGGCACGTCGCTCACGAGTCTCCGTTGCACGGCAGCGCTCAGTTTTTCCAGGAGCATTTCCACGACCTGCTCCTCGCTCAAAGCATCGCCTTCCAAGGGGGTAGAGAAGTCGATGCGCCAGTATCGCTTTATCCTCGGCTCTCTGCCTGACTGGAACACAAGCACGTGGCCGGGACGCAGCATACTGATTCCTTCAAAGATGGAGAGCGGACAAGGGACGTGCTTATAACTCAAATAATGGTGCAGAGCCTCAAAATTTAACCGCCTGCTGAA
>Ga0187785_10000186_pt1 | contig 24002 bp, 27 predicted proteins | sample 0815_BV2_4_20_MG_FD_132466 | JGI IMG/M metagenome (GOLD analysis project Ga0187785, IMG submission 132466) | Tropical peat soil microbial communities from peatlands in Department of Meta, Colombia - 0815_BV2_4_20_MG | ecosystem: Environmental > Terrestrial > Soil > Wetlands > Peat | place...
CCACCTTCCATCCGCGGGAAGGAGTCGATCAGAAGCAAAACGCCTGGCTTCTGACTTCTTTCTTTCACATCAGGCAGGTCTTCTGGCTCCCGGATCGTCCTACCTGCCGGCCTTCCCGTCTCAATATACAGACAGTGGCCAAGTCGGCTCTCGTCCCCGGTTACAGCGGCGGGACCGCTCCCGGATCGGGCATCAAGCCCCCACGGGATTCCCTATTAAGCGTTTCAGCGCCTGATGGGTATATTCTGAACATATCGCGCTGAAAAGTCAAACCGGCGAGACCGCACTCAGGACCAGTTGCCGAGAGGCTGGGTTCTGCGTAAAATTGTTATTGCAAAAACATTCTTGGTTTCTTTTTTTGATGCGGAGGCGCTGTGAAAACAAAACAGACATGCCCGTGGCCTGTGGACGATCCTTTGATGCTGCGTTATCACGACGAGGAATGGGGCGAGCCGGTTCATGACGACAGAAAACTTTTCGAGTTTCTCATCCTCGAAGGGTTTCAGGCCGGGTTGAGTTGGCAGACCATCCTTAGAAAAAGAGAAAACTTCCGCAATGCCTTCGACCGCTTCGACTTCAACAAGATAGCAAAGTACGATAAAAGAAAGATAGACGCGTTATTGAAGGATGAGGGAATTATAAGGAACAGATTGAAGATCCAAGCTGCTGTCGCCAATGCAGCAGCATTTTTACGGGTCAGGAAAGAATTCGGTACGTTCGATAACTACATCTGGAGTTTCGTCGCGGGCAAACCGATACAAAATAAATTCAAAACTCTCGATGAACTACCGGCTGCAACCGAACTCTCTGTTCTGATCAGCAAAGACCTGAAAAAAAAGGGCTTTAAATTCGTCGGACCAACAATTGTTTACGCACATATGCAGGCGACCGGAATGGTTAACGACCACGTTACGGGCTGCTTCAGACACAAAGAGTTAAAACGGCGCAGCAAATCAGAGATTTAAGAAGTTTGTTGGAGTTGGACGGGATTGAGCTAAGTCTTAACCCATGAAATGAGGAAAAGTAAAATGTTCCAAAATATACATTTTCATTCTGATAACTTCCACCCTGTGTTGGTATGATCACGCGTGAATTTCGGCCAAATTCGATTACTTGTAGTTGCTTTGGTAGCAGTTAAATATTTGTTGCAGAGTCTTGTGCAAAAGGGTAATATTGTTGCTAGGAGACTACATAAATGGTCGATGAGGTGGAGACGGAATGTGATGTTCAAAGACCTGACCCCATGCAAAGCACTGTTTTTGTTGTCTGTGGTGATACCGATAAAATCGATACCGTGTTTCTGGAATTAAAGACTTGAAATACTGAAAAACTTTTTTAAAAATGAATATCTTTAGAGGCCAAATGGCGGACTGAATGATCCCGTGTTGTCTTTTGAGTACTGTCTAACAAATCAACTCTTGGGTGTAGGATGGCAAATACAACTGGAGCCAAACGAAAGAATCGATTGGAATACATATGAGAAAAGAGCTATCGATAAGTATGAGAAAATCCCGATAGTCTCCTATATAAAGAAATCGGTTGATAGAGATGATTTGGTATGGACAAGAGATTTGCACGGTCAATATTATCTCGGTCGGGTTATATCACCGTAGGAGTATTTTGACAACCAACAGGCGCGGGATGCAGATATTGTAAATATTTTCAGAGTTAAATTAGTAAAGGTAGGATCGGTTGATGAGGTGCCAGGAAAAATAATTGCTTGTTTTAGGGCACCCAGAACCATACAAGCAACCTATGATGATGCCGCAATTGAATACACAAAAAAGTTATGGAATCAGCTAAACAGTTCGCCTGATTATGATGTAAATAAAATAGATTCGATATGGAGCCTATTGTCTGATGAGCAGGTTGAAGATCTAATCTTTCTATATCTGCAGACAAAGGACTGGTATGTAGTACCGAATTCTCGCAAGAAGGATACCATGTCGTACGAATTTTATCTTATAAATAAATTTACCCTTGAAAGAGCAATAGTTCAAGCTAAAACCGGCGAATCTTATATCAACCTGCTGGACTATTATAATGTCGAGGACCGAGTTTTTATTTTTCAGCCGCATGATAATATCCGAGGAGAAATCAAGGCTAATTTTAGTATCATAGCAAAAGAAGAAATGGAATCATTTATTGCAAACAATGAAGGGATCATACCCAAGAATATAATCAAATGGCAATCTCAGGTTGTTAATTTATGAAACTGTCATGAGACTAGTACAAGATATTAGAAACGAGCGATCACGTATTTTAGGCAAAATAAACGCACTTGCGAAAAATGCGGCAGATAGAGATGATATCACTGTTGCTGGGTGCAGAGAAGTATTCGAAGTGATTCTAGAACTATTTTCTAAATACAATGAACTAAGCGATGAACTGCTAAAAGCTATCGATTATGAATGAAAATTACCATGAGAAAGTGCCCTAAGGAGGGAACAAATGGCTAAAATTTTTGTGGTCGATAATAAGAACGAAGCAGATGCAAAAGTCTTTGAGGTTAAATATGCATCCGATGCAGACCTCATTTACTATGTTGAATCGTATGCTAACGATGCAGAGGGCGATGCAAGGTGGTTTTTTGTAAAGTATAAAATGAAGCCTCGTTCAAAATCTATTGGGCTAATTGGGCAAATGAAGCCGATATTAAGGTTTATCGTGCAAAATATCGTAGCGATGCAAAGTGGAATAAAAACAATAAATTCCACGGCAGGATGTAAAGCAGTGTAGTAGGCTCTAAAGTGTCTACGGGGAATTCCGGGGACAGTATACCTAATTATTGAGCGCGAACAACAGGTCTTGAAATATCATGGAAAGTGCATTGAGGGCCTGCGTTCATGCATTTAGAAACAGAGACGACATCGCGTTATGATCGAAAAACACTACGCAGCGTGCCGTGGCGAATAGACACGTATCGCGGCAACCTCTTTGGCCTTCTGCCTGGACACTTCCTCCAAATCGTAAAGCGTTTGCAGATTCATCCAGAATTCCGGCCCGGTGCCGAAGAACTTTCCGATCTTCAGCGCGGTTTCGGCAGTTATGGACCTTTCTTTCTTTATGATCTGTGATATCCGCGTCTGCGAAAGCCCTGTTTCTTTTGCAAGCCGATATGCACTGATTCCCATGGGATCAAGGAACTCTTCTTTCAGTATTTCTCCGGGATGAATATTCTTCAATTTTTTCATCATGCACCTCTTACCTATGATAGTCGGTTATCTCTACATCATGGGCACTGCCATTTTGCCATCGAAAGCAGATGCGACACTGATCATTGATCCTCATGCTCCATTGTCCGTCCCTGTCTGCATGCAGACGTTCGAGATAATTTTTTGGCGGAATCCTTAATGCATCGATTGTTAAGGCAGCTGCGATCATTCTCAGTTTTCGTCTTGCCAGATTATGAAGTTCAGTGGGCAGCTTGATCTTCTTCGAAAAACTGCCCTGCCAGATAAGCCGCGTCTCGTCATCTCTAAACGATGCTATCACGAAACAATACTATCACCAATTGATATTATTGTCAAGACGCACCCTCAGCCACCATCAAATACACGGAGCCAACGCAAGCTGTTTCCTTCTTCCTCTTGACATCCTGTCATAATGCCATATAAGATGTTATATTATGACAGGATATGTTGAACGCGACATTGCCGCTGCTGTCTTGACAGCACTGCATGATATGCCGGTAACAGTAATTACCGGCATGCGGCAAACCGGTAAAAGCACTTTCCTGCAAAACAACCGCAAACTCAAAACCAGGCTATATGTCAGTCTCGACGATTTTGCCCAGCTTGAAGCCGCCAAGTCCGATCCCGACGGGTTTGTCAGTTCCGGCGAACCGATGACAATAGACGAGGTGCAGAAATGCCCGGAGCTATGGACTGCGATAAAAAGAGCTGTGGACAAAAAAAGAAAACCGGGACAGTTTTTGCTGTCGGGCTCTGCCAATCTTTCCATGCTCAAGGGCGTATCTGAAAGCCTTGCGGGACGCGCTATATATTTCACTATGCATCCTTTCACGCGGAGAGAAATAGCCGGTGCTGCCGGAGAGTCCCCGTTTATCAGGAAATTCTTCGCAAAACAGGAGCTGTCAAAGGCCGCAACGCAGGATGTGATAAAGGCGGCTGATGTGCTTCAGGGCGGCATGCCGTCTGTATGTCTCGGTGAGGTCAAAAACAGACGTGTCTGGTTCAAGGGATTTGAACAGACGTATCTTGAACGGGACGTGCGCGAATTGAGCCAGGTCGGCAATATCATATCATTCAGGAACCTGCTGCATCTGACCGCCCTGAGGACGGGGCAGCTGTTGAGTCCGAGCCAGCTCGGCAGGGACGCAAAGCTCAACGCAGTAACCACGTCGCGCTATCTCTCCCTTTTCGAAGCGTCTTTTATCATTCAAAGAATGAGCCCTTATTTGAAAAACAGGGCAAGCAGACTTATCAAATCCCAAAAGATGTATTTGAACGATTCGGGGCTCGCGTGCTATCTGTCGGGCATCGAGAGCGGGGAGAAGGGACTTTTAAAGGGCTCGATGTTTGAAACTTATGTGGCCCAGGACCTTTCGGGCATAATAAATGCGCTTTGGCCTGAGGCAAGTCTTTTCTTCTGGCATGTCCAGGGAAGGTATGAAGTGGATTTTATCATAGAGGCCGGTAACAGGTGTCTGGCAATAGAGGTGAAGTCCGCAGCGCGCTGGGATGACAGGGACCTTGCCGGGATCAGGGCTTTTCTGTCCGCCACCCCGCATTGCATTGCGGGTTTGCTTGCCTATAACGGGACCGAAATGGTCAAACTCGGCAATCGCCTGTGGGCAGTGCCTTTGGGGCAGCTGCTCTCATAGTCCCTAAAGGAAGAAGCTACATGGGTTCGCGTCTTGAGAGATTACGACACAAACTGTTTCCTTTTTCCTCCTGACAACCCTTCATCGTCTGAAACTATCCCATCTTTTGCCGATCACTCCGCAGCCGCCGCTGGATTTCGACCGGAGTTTGCCTGCTGGGTTATAATAACCATTCGTGATATCACTTATGAGCGCTCCTGACAAGAAATCAGTGGAAGCCATAAGGCCCTCAATTCTACAGAGCCAAAGACTGCGAGCAGGGCTGTTGTAACCAACCGTGAGCGCGAGCTTAAGGACACGCTGCAGGTCGGAGAAATAGCGGCCGAACTGAAGGAATGCGCCAAGTTGTGTATGGGCAGCTGCTCTGTCGCGGACAAAACCGAGGAGGAAGAGCAATGATAACAGCCGGGCTCAACAAACAGCAGAAAGAGGCTGTCGAACATTTCGGGTCACCCCTTCTCGTTCTGGCAGGTGCCGGGTCAGGCAAAACAAAAGTCATAACGACCAAGATCGCCTGGCTGATAAAGGAAAAGGGCATCAGGCCAAACAGGATATTGGCTATCACATTTACCAAGAAGGCTGCCAGGGAGATGCAGGAACGGGTCGAAAGGCTGCTTGCGGTAAAGCCTAAATGGATATCGACGTTCCATTCCTTCTGCGTTAGGATATTGCGCGAAAACATAGCAGCACTTGAGCGGAACTACGACAAGAATTTCGCTATTTATGATGAACACGACAGCATAAAGATGATAAAGGAGATCATGCGAGAAGGCGGAATGGACATTAAACATGCCGATTCCGCAAGGGGAATCATTTCGAAGGCAAAACAGGATTACCGCGGAGACATCGTCGATTATATTGCGAGTCTCCCCTATCCTGCTTCCGGCTTTGTTCCGGTTGCAGCTCAGTATCTGGTCGAAATGGAAAAGAGCAATGCCCTCGATTATGATGACATCATTTATCTTGCTGTCGACCTTCTATCGCGGAAGCCGGATATTAGAAAGCATTGGCAGGAAAGATTCGACTATATCCTCGTCGATGAATACCAGGACACAAACAGAATCCAGTATCTGCTGATCAATCTGCTCGTCAGTGATAAGGGCGACATATGCGTTGTGGGTGACCCACAACAGTGCATTCCCGCACATACCATGATTTCCATTCCTGAGGGACAGAAGCGGATCGATCAGATGAGGGCCGGGGATAAAATCATAGCCGGAGTAGGGCACGGCAAAACGGCTATAGTTATGGCCGAGAAGATACTGAAGCGGCGTTATAAGGGTCCTCTATACAGGATAATAATGAAGTCGGGAAGGTCTCTTGAGGCAACGCCTGAACATATCTGCTTCAGTCGGCTGGAACCATTACGGGGCGTGCATTATGTCTACCTGATGCAGCGCAAAGACAAGGGGTTCCGGATCGGGGTGACGACGGGGGTTCGCAGAACGGCTGAAGGGGTCCTCGCAAACGGGGTGCAGGTGCGCACCAATCAGGAGGTATCTGATAAGACATGGATTCTGCACTCCTGCCATGACGGGTCCGAGGCACGCTATTTTGAGCAGCTCTATTCGCTCCGCTATGGAATACCGACTGCTGTATTTCACACAAGTGGAAGGAATATGGATCAGGTCTTTGTCGACAGGCTTTATCAGGAGATCGATACCGCAGACCGTGCCGGCAGACTGATGGCTGACCTGCGGATAGATCCGAACTATCCACATCACAGGCCATTTGCTGTCGTGCGCAACAATATATCCAGACAGTATATATGGCTTACCATGTTCGGCGACACGAGGTCCTACGCGGGGCGCAGCTGCCACGATCACAGGGTGCAGCTGGTGACCTCTTGTTCGGTTTTGAAAGCTAAAGCGCAAAAAAGATTCAGGATTCGGGATGGTCAGAGAGGCACCTGGAGGATCGAGACTTCTCGAAAATATTATGACGACGCCCTCGTTCTCGCAAGAGATATCCAGGGGCTCGACGACATTGAACTTATCAGGCGTGCGCGCCTGACCGGCGGCAAGCCTTACATGCTGATGCCTGCTTCACACCTGCATCCGGGCATGAAAATGCCCGTTTTGCAGGACGGTGCAGTAGCTGAGGACGAAATAGAAAGAGTGGAAATTGCTGACTATGACGGATATGTCTTTGATCTGTCCGTTCCGCTGGCACGTAATTTTGCGGCCAACGAAGTTGTCGTTCATAATTGCATCTACACATGGAGGGGCGCGCATCCGCTCAATATCCTGAACTTTACAAAGGACTTCAGCGCAGCTGAAGCAAAACTTGAGAAAAATTACCGATCGACAAAAAAAATTCTATCGATCGCCAACAAGATAATTGCTAAAGCAGACACGATATGGGAAGGAAGAATTCTTCAACTATCAACCGACCGAAGAGACGAAGGCGAGGTTATTTATACAAAGAACAGCGACAGCATAGCAGAATGCAGCTATGTAGCATCAAAGATTAGGAAACTGACCGACTTGGGATATCAATACTCTGACATGGCGGTGCTTATGAGAATGTCCTTCGTGTCGCGAGGTTTCGAGCATACCTTTATGAACAGCGGTGTCCCTTACGAAATCATAGGCGGAGCGGCCTTCTACGAAAGGGCAGAGGTTAAAGATTTGCTTGCATACCTGCGCCTGATGCTGAACCGAAAGGACAGGGCTGCATTTGAAAGGAGCATCAACGCCCCGCCCCGCTCGATCGGCACCAAGACCCTGTCAAACATAAGGGAGCACTTTAGCGACGACTGGATCCAGGCCCTGCGAGATACCAAGCTTTCGGTTAAGCAGAAGGCCAGCGCAGACCGTTTTGCTGCGATTATCGAATCATATTCATCAACGGTCGACGAAAGGCCCTTTGCAGCACTGACTGAATTGCTCCGCGACATCCGCTATGAGGAATATCTGGCGATGCATTACAAGGAAGATTTCGAGGAGCGTCAGGGCAATATCTCGGAACTTGTCAACGTGCTCAAGGCACTCGAAATGGAGGGGAAGCCCTTCTCACAATTCCTCGAAGACACCATCCTGGCGTCCGAGCAGGACAAGATAGGGCCGTCCGACTCCGTTAAGGTAATGACCGTTCATGCCGCAAAGGGGTTGGAATTCCCAGTTGTGTTTGTCGCAGCGCTGGAAGAATCGATATTCCCGTCGGCGCGCTCGCTGGACAATTATCAGGCACTTGAAGAGGAGAGGCGGCTCTTCTATGTGGCGGTTACGAGGGCGAAAGAGCGGCTATATCTGAGTTCAGCGTCCTATCGAAAACGTTATGGAGACGCTGTCTATGCAACACGATCAAGGTACATAGAAGAAATAGAGGACGATATCCCCACGGTTCAAAATATCTCGTACTGATCAGTGTCTGCATGGTATGCTCCAATGTTGCATAACCAGGCTGGTAGGAACGTCGTCAGAAATATTATGCAACTGCAAGATATACTTATCTCAGCCATCCCGGACTGAGATTTGAATAGAACGGTCTACGATGTGGTCTTGGCGCTTTCTGCCTTTGCGATCTGGGTCTGTTCAGAGGGTTTGTTTCTGGAATATTCGGCGACAATTATTCGCAAGTCGTTGACCCGGTTCATCCATCCGTTGAGGTACCTGCCGTATCTTTCCGGTTTTATAGAGGCCAGCCTGACATAGCGCTGCTCCCTGATCCTGAGATAAGCATCAATGTCTCCGCCGGATTGCTTGAGGATCTTCCGCGCGGCAGCAGGGCTGTTGACGAATGTGTCAAAATGAATAACGCTCAATGGATAAGAAAGGGTTGATGCACCGGATTGCTCCCACATTTTTTTGTAGATAGCCTCGGCCTGGGCCTTTGTGATGTTTTTGATGTCTCCCGAATAGCCGTACTGCCTCGCTGTGGATTGCAGGATGCCCATCTTTGAAGGCGCCTTGCCGCCGTCCAGCTTCACATATGTAATGCCTTCGTGCTTCATGACAACTTTCATGACGGCCCTGAAGTCCGAGCCGGACTGCATCCCGGTTGAAGCCGCCGAGGTCGGCCCTTTCTTATGCGCAGGCACGGCAGCAGCGGGATTAAAAACGTCTTTCCCGAAATCTATGCGCATATGCTCAAGCCTTGCAAGGGCAGGCTGCGCATCGTCCATGCGTTTGAATGCAGCGGTGAATGCATCATCAAAGGAAAGCTTCTGTTTCTTTGTCGGAGCCTGCCGCGTCTGCTTCTGAGTGGTAGCGCTTTCCGCAGTCTTTTCAACTCTTGCTGCACGATAAGTCATGGATCAATCCTCTCCGTGATGTGTTACTGCTTAATTGTATCACAGAAAGAGCCGGTAAATACATGCGGCGTGCTTGGAAAGAGCGACCCGAAGGCCGCTCTCCTCAAGTGCGTTTCTTAGGGAATTCCGGCGGTGATGCGGTACTTAAGTTCGCTCATCCGTGTCGCCATCATCTTATGCTTTTTTTCGTCCTCCAAAATAAGCTTCAACAACTGTTTGGCTATGCTGTCGCGCGTCATTTCAATCGCTTGTGTCGCCATATCGATAGACTCCTGCTCTATGTCGATATGCTTGTTCAAGAGGGAAGCAACGCCGGCAAGGTCGTCCGGTGAGAGCTCATACGCTGCCTTGGTCATGCTGTCGATGACAAGCTGAAGGATCTGGGCATGTTTCTGCGAATCATTCCGGATCGCCGAAGTAAGCGTCATAATGATTGGATTTTTTGCCTTCTTTAGAATAGAATCACAATTTTTGATCGTGGCGGCCTCAATGCCCTTCCACTTTCTCAGAAGGGTAAGCAGCTCACGATCCCTTGCGTGTGCCTTGGGTGCTGCCATGTTATAACCTCCCTTTCGCATTTATTTCTCAAGAGTATAGCAACAAACACGCGGCGATCCTAAAAAGAAAAGATCGCCATTATGCTCAACGCCGGAGCAAGGTATATCTCTGAGCTGCAGACGGTTCCCCATTTCTTGACAATATATCAAAAAATATTTATATTTAAATTATCGGGTAACCTTGAAATGTTGAAGCGATTTGCTGATTATGTAACTTATACTCTTGTCGGACTTGATCCGGCCGGGCATGCCGGTGAAGCCCTGGACTTCTTTATCTACGATACGCTTAAGATATTTCTGCTGCTTACGACCATAGTTTTTGCAGTCGCTATCATTCGCTCGTATTTCCCTCCGGAGAAGACCAAGAAAATCCTTTCACATAAAAAAGAAATTATAGGTAACATATTGGCTGCCCTGCTCGGCATAGTTACGCCGTTCTGCTCCTGTTCTGCGGTTCCTCTTTTTATCGGATTCGTGGAGGCGGGAGTTCCGCTCGGCGTAACGTTTTCCTTTCTGATCTCTTCTCCTATGGTCAACGAAGTTGCCCTGATCATGCTATGGGGCCTATTCGGCTGGAAGATCGCGGTGATTTATACCGCAACTGGGGTTGCACTTGCGATAGTCTCCGGAGTTGTTATCGGCAAGCTCAAAATGGAGAGGCACGTTCAGGATTATGTCTGGGAGATAAGGGCAGGGGAAATGAAGGTTGTCGAAACCATTTTTCGTGAAAAGATCGAATACGCCCGCGGGTATACGGCAGATCTGCTGAAAAAGCTTTGGCCCTATGTAATTATTGGTGTCGGTGTCGGGGCGATAGTTCATGGCTATGTGCCGACAGATTTTGTTGTCAAGTATGCCGGACCGCATAATCCATTGGCTGTCCTGGTAGCTGTTTTGATAGGAATACCGCTATACAGTAACGCAGCCGGGATGATCCCTGTTGTACAGGCTCTCGTCGACAAGGGGATGGCCATGGGGACGGTTCTTGCGTTCATGATGTCGGTTACCGCTATTTCCTTTCCCGAAGCGGTCATACTGAAAAATGTACTTAAGCCGCCTCTCATTGTTACCTTTTTCAGCATTGTAGCGGTCGGCATTGTCATCGTTGGATATTTGTTTAATGCGCTCTTATGAGGAATGCCGATTGTTGATAATTGAATCAAGAGGAGGAATATTATGACCGAGTGCGCTTGTGGAGAGAAAAGTAATATCTATGTCTTTGCATGTTCCGGCGCGGCCGATGTGGGGTTGCTTTCGGATCGTGTTGCTAGGAAATTGTCGAAGGACGGGAAGGGAAAGATGTACTGCATGGCTGCCGTAGGGGCGAACATCCCCGAGAAGATAGCCCCGTTGAAGACCGCTCTGGGTTCGGTGACCATTGACGGATGCTCTTCGTTATGCGCGAAGAAAGTGCTCGAAAATGCCGGCTTCAACCCGGTCTCCTACAATCTTGAAGAATTGGGTTTCAAGAAAGGAAAGACCGAAGTGAACGAAGAAACCATAAGCAGCGCCATTTCAGCGACGGGATTATAAAAAGGAAGTTAGCTTATAAGGGAGGAGAAGGTGGATATAAAGGTATTGGGTCCGGGCTGCGCAAATTGCCACAAGATGGAGGAGCTTGCCCGTCAAGCTGTAAAGGAGCTGAATATTGAGGCGAATATCGAGAAAGTGAGCGACATCCGCGAGATTATGAAATATACAATGTCTACTCCCGGCCTTGTTGTGAACGGAAAACTCAAACATTCAGGAAAGCCGCTGCCGGGCATCGACAAAGTGAAAGAACTCATAAAATCGGAGGCTCAGTAGAATGCAGGAAATACTGAATATCTTCAAGGCCCTTTCTGACGAGACAAGGCTTCGGATATTGAAACTTCTGGAACATGGGGAACTCTGTGTCTGTTACATCTTTTCTGCCCTCGACATGATTCAACCGAAGGTTTCCTTTCATCTCTCGGTTCTGAAGGAGGCCGGCCTGATAAAGGACAGAAAGGCTGGGCGATGGGTCCATTACAGCCTCGATGATTCGGACATGTTAAGGCGGTTTTTGCTCCATACCGTCATAGAAAGGGTTTCCGAAGATGTCATAAATGAGGACAGAGAGAGACTCGAAAATTTCCGGCGCTGCAAGGACATGGATGCCGCGTGCGGCAGAAACTGTTGAATAGTGTATGAGGGATTAATGGAAAAGAAACGTGTATTGTTCGTGTGCATACATAACAGCGCCCGCAGCCAAATGGCGCAAGCCTTTTTAACCCTGATGGCAGGTGACGGTTTCGAGGCCGAAAGCGCAGGCATTGAAGCAGGAACATTAAATCCGCTTGCTGTTGAGGCTATGGCTGAAATTGGCATAGATATATCGGGTAATAAAACGCGAAAGGCATTCGATCTTCTCAAGAGCGGAAAACGCTTTCATTATGTTATTACTGTCTGTGATGCAGCCAATGCGCAGAAGTGCCCGGTGTTCCCCGGAGCACTGCAATACATCAACTGGAGCTTTCCGGATCCTTCGCAGCTGCAGGGCACCCACGAAGAGAAGATAGCTGAAGTCAGAAAGATTCGAGATGCCATCAAAGCGAAGATAGAAGGCTGGGTCTCTGACGTAACCGGGCAAGACATAAAAGTCGAAATCCCGCCTTTCAAAGTAGAGCTATAATTTTGACATACATTTTGCCCCGAAAAGGAGCGAAAATATAAATGAACACTATTTCTAAACGACTGGCTTTTCTTGACCGCTTCCTCACCCTCTGGATTTTCACCGCCATGGCCTTAGGAGTGGGAATCGGATATTTTGTTCCGGGCGTGGAAGGCCTAATCAACAGATTCCAGGTCGGTACTACTAATATTCCGATAGCGATCGGGCTTATCCTCATGATGTATCCCCCTCTGGCAAAGGTCAAGTATGAAGAGCTCTCGGAGGTCTTCAAGAACCGGAAGGTCCTTGGACTCTCGCTAGTCCAGAACTGGATAATCGGTCCAATATTGATGTTCCTTCTGGCGATCATCTTCCTCCAGGACTATCCTGAGTATATGGTAGGGCTCATCATGATCGGACTGGCCCGCTGCATTGCGATGGTTATAGTCTGGAACGACCTTGCCTGCGGAGATCCTGAGTATGCGGCAGGCCTAGTTGCCTTCAATTCGATCTTTCAGGTCCTCTTTTTTTCAGTATATGCCTATGCTTTCATAACAGTCCTCCCGTCGTGGTTCGGCCTGCAGGGAACTGTGGTGCATGTAACCATCAGTCAAATCGCAGAGAGCGTCTTTATCTATCTCGGCATACCCTTTCTTGCCGGAATGCTAACTCGCTTCAGCCTTCTCAGGATCAAGAGCAGGCAGTGGTACGAGCGCGAATTCATTCCGATGATAAGCCCCATGACGCTAGTCTTTCTTCTCTTCACGATCGTAGTAATGTTTTCTCTGAAAGGAAACTATATAGTCAGGCTGCCGCTGGACGTGATCCGCATTGCCATGCCGCTTCTGGTCTATTTCATTGTCATGTTTCTCGTATCCTTTTATTTAGGCAGAAAAATAGGTGCTGATTATGCAAAGACAGCTACGCTTTCATTTACAGCCGCAAGCAATAATTTCGAGCTTGCAATAGCGGTTGCGGTTGCGGTCTTCGGAATCAATTCGGGTGCAGCCTTTGCGGCTGTCATAGGCCCTCTTGTCGAAGTTCCAGCTTTGATCGGGCTCGTAAATGTGGCCCTGTATTTCCAGAGGAAGTACTTCACTGAGCAATATTGTAAAGTTGAGAATACCCGCCCCCATTAATAATTATTGCAACATAATGGTGCACCACATTTTGCAAAATATTTCCATTTGGCCTTCGATTTCGAGTATTATTGTATCAGGCAGGCAGATTTGAGATGAGCGTATTCCCGGTCGCAAATACCAAGGATCAGGCGCTGAAAGCTATGATGGTTGAACTCGGCATCAGGGAAGCCGATATCGAGGAGTCTTTTGTGCGGTCGGGAGGGCACGGGGGACAGAATGTCAACAAGACATCTACCTGTGTCTATCTAAAGCATATTCCCACCGGTATTGAAGTGAAATGCCAAAAAGAACGCTCTCAGGCGCTGAATCGTTATCATGCTAGGGTGCTGCTTGTGAAAAAGATCGAGCGGATGATCAAGGGGCATCAAAGCGAAGAGATCCAGAGGATCGAGAAGCTGCGGAGGCAGAAAAGAAAGCGCTCAAAACGGGCTAAGGAAAAGATGCTTGCCGATAAAGCAGTCACTGGAGAAAAGAAACGATTGAGAGCTGCAGTTGAGCAGGATGACTATTGATGGGAGGGCATGGTTTTATGCAGTTGTTATGCAAGGATTGCGGCAGCAAATTGCGGCTAGTAATAGGTTGAGCACGAGTGATATTGAGCTGCACGTCGTGCAGCAATATCTACAATCCTCTTGACTATAAAGACTCATTTGACGACGATACTTGGAAATTGATCCAACGGAGGAACTGCAGAGTTGGCAGTGCGTGTGAGCAGTAAATCCGCCCGCTGCACCAGTTATTCTAATGATGAAAAGACACAGCCGTGGCTAAAGTTGCTCTTAGATGCTTATGCAGTGATTGATGAGGGCGTTGCTCATGGAGTAGCAGAAGAAGAAAAGAAGCGGGGGATAAGGCTTGCGTGCACAAAAGGTTGCGGTAACTGTTGTGTAACTCATCGAGACATACCCGTTTATCCGTTAGAGCTTGTTGGAATTTACTGGTTTGTGATTGAAAAGATGAGCCAACCCCTCCGTAGCATCGTAAAAAAACAACTTCTTGAACATCGCAAGGGTGGGAGCTGCCCCTTTCTCGTTGATGCTGCCTGTTCAATACACCAGATGAGGCCCGCAGCATGCAGGCAATTTAACGTTTTCAATAAACCGTGCGAAACGGGCGAAGACCCGTTCTATACCAGAAGGGCTGACGTGCTCAAGCCCGGCGCCAAGCATATTGATAAAGCATTTTCAATCATGTTGCCCTTTTATGGTATTTCTGATAAGCGCGAGATCAAACAGGCATCGGCAATGAGGCTTATTAACTCTCTGGTGCGTCCACTTCAACTATGTCCGTGGCATGAACTGCCGGTTAGAATGGATGAATTCGACATATCAAAAAAGCAATAAGCCCAGTACCAAATAGAGTAATCCGGCCTGGTCATCTCTTGAGTCTTAGAGTCTAAGTTGGCTCTAAGATGTATGGCTGATTCAAAGAAATTCAGAAGTGCCGGACAGACTTAATTCTGAGGTTGGATTGGTGTTACATCGGCAGTCAATGTCAGCGTAATCTGGGCCCTCTCCGGGTCATTGCTGTAAACCCGCACGGATTTGGCGAGATGTCCTTTTGCATTATGAACATCGACCTTTACTGTTATGCGGCTCATCTCACCAGGTTTGATCCGGCTTGAACTAGCCAGAACAGCTGTACAGCCTCAGGGTGCCTCGATCTTCCTGATGATGAGGTCTTCATTCCCTTTATTGCAGACAATAAACACATGCTCCAAAACAGAATCTGCCGCAACTTTGCCGAAGTCATAACTGTCACTATCAAAAACTATCCGAGGCTGAGCTAATGCAACAGCAGGAATAAGCACGATAATGCTAAAACATATGATTCTGATTAGCATGCTATCCTCCCGTAGAGGTCGCTGCCCTTGTCGTCGATAAGAATAAAAGCCGGAAAGTCTTTAACCTCAATCCTCCAGACAGCCTCCATTCCGAGTTCCGGATAATCGATACATTCCACTTTTCTTATGTTTTCCTCAGCAAGCAGCGCAGCTGGCCCGCCAATTGAGCCCAGATAAAAACCACCGTATTTCTTGCAAGCCCCAGCAACCTGCCTGCTGCGGTTCCCCTTAGCTATCATTATCATCGAACCGCCCAAAGATTGAAGCAGGTCAACGTATGAATCCATTCGCCCGGCAGTTGTAGGCCCAAAAGAGCCCGATGGCTTGCCAGGCGGTGTTTTAGCAGGACCAGCATAATATACGGGGAAGTTCTTGAGATATTCTGGAATGCCTTCCCCTTTATCTATACGCTCCTTGAACTTGGCATGTGCAATATCACGAGCTACAATAAGAGTGCCGGTAAGCGACAGCTGGCTCCCGACTTCATACTTTGTAAGCTCGGCCAGCACCTCCTTCATTGGCCTGTTAAGATCGATCTTTATCCCATGATCGTGCATTGAGCGATATTTATCTGGAATAAAACGGCCCGGGTTGCGTTCAAGCTCTTCAAGCCAGATACCCGCCTTATCTATCCTTGCCTTTATATTGCGGTCCGCTGCGCATGAAACACCCATGCCGATCGGACATGAAGCTCCATGACGAGGCAAACGGATAACACGTACGTCAAGCGCAAAGTACTTCCCGCCGAATTGAGCGCCAAATCCAACCTTATGCGCAGCTGCCAGAAGCCTTTTTTCGAGTTCAATATCACGAAAAGCCCTGCCGTATTTACTTCCCTGTGCAGGCAGGTTGTCATAGTATTTTGCCGATGCAAGCTTAACAGTTTTTAGACAAGCCTCCGCTGACGTGCCGCCGACGACAAAAGCGATATGATACGGAGGGCATGCCGCTGTACCTAGCGATCTCATTTTATCTACTAGAAAGGCTTCGAGAGAACTTGGATTCAAGAGGGCTTTAGTTTCCTGATAAAGAGCTGTCTTGTTGGCCGACCCGCCGCCTTTAGCAATAAACAGAAAATCATACTCCATATCGTCTGTTGCATATATATCAATCTGCGGTGGAAAATTGTTGCCGGTATTAACCTCTTCATACATATTAAGCCCAGCCGTTTGTGAATACCGCAGATTTTCTTCCCTGTAGGTCTTGATTATACCTTCGGTTAGATATTCTTCATCATTGACGCCTGTCCAGACTCTCTGCCCTTTTTTTGCGACAACCGTAGCTGTTCCTGTATCCTGACACAGCGGCAGTATAAACCGCGAGGAGACTTCTGCATTGCGAAGCATGGCAATGGCTACTCCGCGGTCGTTTGCTGATGCCTCCTGATCCGTCAGTATCGCCGCCATCTGACAAAGATGGTCAGACCTCAGCAGGAAAGAGACATCGCGCATAGCTTGATTTGCAAGGAAAACAAGTCCGTCCGGTTTGATTTTCAGGATATCATTACCTTCGAACCTTGCAGTCGATACATATTCTGTGGTCAAGAGTCGGTATTTCGTGCTGTCAGGACCAACAGAATAAAGATTTTGGTAACAGGGCTTATCCGCTGGATGTTCTTTCATATGATTCAAGTTAATTATATGTCGCAAAAGGTCGCCAATACAAGTTCGTCTCAAAAAACATTGCCACATCGCCCAGACAAGATGACCATTACAATCAAAAAGGGAATTGTATAATGAAAAACCGTATGATATAGTTGTATAGAATGAACTTGTCACAATACCATATTTTAGTGGTAGATGATGACCCCAAAATGAGAACTCTCATGCGAGCGGTCCTTGAAACTCGCGGCTGGAGTTCAAAAGAAGCCTCCGACGGACTCCAGGCAATTGCGATGTGCGAAACAGAAAGGCCTTCGATTGTTTTGCTTGACATGCGGATGCCTAAACTCGATGGAATCACAACTCTGCGCGAGCTTAAGAAAATCGACAGTGACCTTCCGGTAATTATTATTACTGCCCACGCTGATTTACAGGATGCCGTTAATGCCATCAAGCTAGGAGCTTATGATTTCATTGTGAAACCACCTGACTTTGACAGGCTGGCAATCGTCATTGACAGGGCGTTGGAACAGAGCAAGCTTTCCAACGGTTTCAAAAAACTCGACGCAACAATAGATCATTCCCTGGAGAGCTTCCTGGGCAGCAGCAACGGCATGAAGAGAGTAGTAGAACAGATCAGGCAAGTAGCCGCTACGGACTTTTCGGTCATAATGCAGGGCGAAACAGGCACCGGCAAGACAACAGTTTCACGAATGATTCACAACATGAGCAGGCGTTCACTGGGACCTTTTGTATCTGTCGACGTTGGAAGCATGCCGGAAACGCTTATTGAAAGCGAGCTCTTCGGTCATGAAAAAGGAGCTTTCACCGGGGCAGATCATAAGAAGAAGGGGTTCTTCGAGGTAGCAGCGGGTGGGACACTGCTGATAGATGATCTGCAGAACATTCCGCTTCATGTGCAGAGCAAGCTTTTACGTGCGGTTGAGGACAAAAAGATTTATCCGATTGGAGCACTGGCTCCTGTAGGTATCGACGTCCGAATTATCGTCGCCACTAATGTAGATGCACGCAAGGCGATGCAGGAAAACAAGCTTAAATCTGACCTCTTCTATAGATTGTGCGAATTCATCATTGATATTCCGCCCCTGAGAGAGAGGTCCCACGACATACCATACCTGGGACGCAATTTTATGCTGGAAGTTTCTTCAGAGCTCAATAAACCGATGAGAGAAATATCTGCTCATGCTTTAGAACACCTCAAGAAATATGCGTGGCCTGGTAACGTGCGTGAGCTTAAAAATGTTATGCGTCGTGCTGTTCTTATTGCTGAAAACGATATCATCACTGATGCTCATCTTGAGTTTCTGATAGGCGGGGGCTATGGCAGCAAGATATACGCACCTCTGCTCCAACGTGACCTGCCCACTCTAAACCTCAAGGAACTTGAACAGATCGCCATAAAGAGGGCTCTTGAACTTGCTGCCGGAAATAAATCAGAAGCTGCCTCGCTTCTAAATATCGACTACTCTACTCTTCACAGAAAACTCAAACAAACGCAGTCTCATCAAAACTAGAACCTTCTTCTTTTCCATTACATATCCCGGAGAGTAATTATAAAGGGGGAAAGTACCCTTGCCTCCTGATTGCAATATTGCAAATTGCCTGTCCATTGCAAGATGCCATATTACAAACAAGGACTCCCTGAGTGATTCCCACATTATTTCAACGATATGGATTTAGGCATGTCTTTTGCTTACTCAAAATTGCTTAATCGATACGATGATGACGAAAATTATGAAGCATATACTGATTGTCGACCGAGACCCTGATGCGAGGCTTGCGATGTTAATAGCACTAAGGCATGCCGGCTATAAAGTGAGTTCAGCGAAAGATGAAACTGAAGCCTTATCCCAGCTCAATTTATCCAGAAGAAAAAAAGCGGCTTTTGATCTTGTGATTCTCGATATGGACATATCAGATCATGACAACAGAAAATTGGCTGAGGCTCTTAAACATGACAGCTCTAACACTCCCTCTCTTGTTGTATCAAACTTTTCCGACAAGGCCTTTTTTATAGATATGGTCAGCCATGGACACAGGGAGTTTGTTGATAATTTATGCCAGAAAGGGGAGGTTGCAATGCGCATTTGGGACGCTGGTGAAAGGCATGACAATAAGAGGCTATTACATGAAGAAAGATAGATTCATGCCGATTCATATTATCTTTTCGGTAGCTGTAATCTCCCTGCTATCTTTGATTGATTCAACATTATTCAGGGCAGCTTCTGTATGCGTCTTCAGCGCTGCGACTATGTTTTTCGGCTGCAAGTCGGCAAAGCAAAAGATAAAACAGCTGACAGAAAGGCATGCAGATAGTGAAAGAAACCGTGCAGCAGAGTACGAGCAAATGCTTGATCCGGTAAGGAAGATATTTAGTGAACGAAAAGACATAATGCCTGTGCTTATAAGCCAGCTGCGAGAAGTCAGCGAACAGACGGAAAAGGCTGCTTTAGATATCATGGAACGTTTTATGAGCATAGTCCAGAGGGCTCAAAACCAGTCGGAGCAGGCTGCTGAGGCGGTCAGAAACTTTGCAGGCGGCAGCGATGACGGCGGCACTGATCTTATCAGCATCAGCAAAGAGGCTTTAACGGGAGTAGTCGGCAACCTGGCAGAAACAGCAGCTTCAGAGAAGCAGACCCTGACGGACATAGAGTCTGTAATGATGGCAGCCAAGAATATCAATACAACGTTGAATGAGATTGAATACATAGCAGACCAGACCAACCTGTTGGCGCTCAACGCGGCCATAGAAGCTGCCAGAGCAGGAGAACATGGCAGAGGCTTTGCTGTCGTTGCCGATGAAGTACGGCGCCTTGCAGACCGCTCCAATGTAGCAGCTGAACAGGCAAGAAAGCACATTGCTGAAGTTGAATCTGAAATAAGGGCGATCTACAAGCGGACACAGGGATCGACGGCTGACAATGACGCCAGATGCTCAGTTTCGGGAGAAATAGTGGACAGCACGCTAATGAAGCTGGACAGCGTCATGACGCACGCAAAAGACAGGTTGGATGAGCTAATGAAAGAAACCGGGGCGCTGGCTAACGACATCAGCAATATAGTGGTGTCAATGCAGTTTCAGGATATTACAAGACAGCGCATAGAACATGTCATAGCCCCGCTCGACAAGTTTACCAATGAATATATAGAAATGATCGGTCATGCAGAAGACATGAAAACGAAAATTCATCAATGGAGCGGCAATGATGCATCACAATGGCTGGAAGGGATGTATACGATGGAATCTGAAAGAGAAACCATGCGGGGTGCTTTATCAAAAAGCAGCAACTAGAAGGGGTGCGATATGGGCAAGACGATACTGGTAGTTGATGACTCTGCATCTATGCGACAGCTTGTAACTTTTGCGCTCAAGAGCGCCGGCTACGATGTGATAGCAGCGGTGCACGGCAGGGACGGCGTAGAAAAGTTAAAGGCAAGCAAAGTGGACATGGTAGTAACAGATCTCAATATGCCTGAAATGGATGGCATTGAGCTGATCAAGAATGTCCGGGGCAATCCTTCTTCCAAATTCACTCCAATAGTCATGCTGACAACTGAATCTCAGGAAAACAAAAAGCAGGAAGGTAAACAGGCCGGAGCAAGCGGCTGGTTAGTGAAACCGTTTAAACCTGAAGAGTTGGTTGGTCTAATAAAAAAATTCATTCGCTAAGGAGAATAGTGTGGATTACCAGATCGAGCTGAAAGATGATATGGCTTTCATCCGTGTTACCGGAGAATTGACGATAAGTTACTCATCAGAATTGAAGCAGGCTCTACTAGAAGCCGTTGGCTCCAGCGACAGAATTGTGCTTGATATGGAAGGTGCTGAGGCGGTTGACCTTCCGTGCATGGAGCTTCTATGCTCAGCTCACCGCACTTCTATTTCCGCCGGCAAAGCATTTGGAATAACTGGAAACTCCTTCAGCAAGCTACGGCCGATAATGATGGAAAGCGGGTTTGAGCGCCATCGCGGATGCGTACTCGATTCTAACAAAAGCTGTATCTGGGCCTATACGCCCGACGTTGCAGTCATGCAGCACTGATAAGGACATGGAGGAGAATGACGATGTCCGGGGATATGGATAACCACAAGGCGGCATATACAGAAGAGGCATACGAGCTCTTGGCTGAGCTGGAATCAGCCCTGCTGGAACTTGAAGAACAGCCCGATGATCAAGCCTCTATAGGCCGTGTGTTTCGCGCAATGCATACCATAAAGGGTTCTGGCTCCATGTTTGGTTTTGCGAAAATTGCAGCATTCACTCATGAGGTTGAGACTGTATTCGACAGAGTGCGGAATGGAGAAATCCATGTAACCAAGAAGCTAATCGATCTTACACTTGAGGCCCGAGACCACATCATGGCTATGCTGGATGAAAATGATACAATCGATCAGCAAAGCAATGACAGGCTAATCGCATCTTTCAGGGATTTCTTGCCCTCTAAATCACAACCTACTGCTGAAGATGCAGCAGAAGTTCCTGACCAGCCTTCAGGTGAAGATGTAACATACCGCATCCGTTTTGTTCCTCCCAGAGACATATACTCAAAAGGAATAAATCCCCTTATGCTTCTTGACGAAATCAGAGAGCTCGGCAAATGCAGGATAGTCGCACAGACAGATTCTGTTCCGCTGCTTGAAGGTTTTGATCCGGAGTCATGTTATCTTCGCTGGGATATAGTTCTTACTACGGACAAGGGCCTGGATGCAATCAAAGATATTTTCATCTTTATTGAAGACGATTCAGAAATCAAAATAGAAGTTATTTGCGGCGGCAGTGAACTTCATGAAGACAGCTGTCAGAGGAAGCTGGGAGAAATACTTATAGAGCGCGGTGATGTAAAGCGCGAGGATCTCCAGGAGCTGCTCAAGACTCAAAAGAGAATTGGTGAGATATTGGTAGACTCAGGCCTGGTTACGACTGACATGGTACAGGCGGCTCTCGCTGAACAAGAGCACATTAAAGATATTCAGGAAAAGAAGCTTAAGGAAGATACTGTTGCCAGTATACGCGTACCATCCATCAAGCTGGACAAGCTCGTCGACTTGGTAGGGGAGCTCGTGACAGTCCAGGCAAGGTTAAGTCAGTCCGTCGGCTGCAGCGGCAACAGCATATTGCTTTCAATAGCGGAAGAGGTTGAGCGGCTGACTGCTGAGCTCAGAGACAATACCATGAATATCCGCATGTTGCCAATCGGCACTACCTTCAGCAAATTCAAGCGTCTTGTGCGCGACCTGTCACGCAACCTTGGTAAAGATGTGGACCTGGTGACAGAAGGCGCTGACACAGAGCTGGACAAGAACGTAATAGAAAAACTGGCCGATCCGCTTGTGCACATGATACGCAACAGCATAGATCACGGCATTGAGCCGCCTGAGATAAGGGAGGCGCATGGCAAGTCGCGCAAGGGAATTGTTCACCTGTTAGCCGGACATGCAGGTGCAAATGTCATTATCCGGATAAGGGACGATGGCGCCGGACTTGACCGAGAAGCGATCCGTCGAAAAGCTATCGAAAAAGAACTGATTGCTGCTGACGCTGAAATGACGGATAAAGAGATATTTGCTCTGATCATGGAGCCTGGGTTCTCGACAGCCAAGAGTATATCGAGTGTATCGGGAAGAGGCGTCGGGATGGATGTAGTCAAGCAGGCCATAAGTGCATTGCGCGGCACTATAGAAATAGACAGCGATACCGGCATAGGGACAACTCTGACCTTGAAGCTGCCTTTAACACTAGCCATTATTGATGGCCTGCTGGTAAGGATTGCAGATGATTTCTTCGTGCTCCCGCTCCATTTCGTAAGGGAATGCGTGGAATTCAGCGAAACAGAGGGACGTAGGGGCCGCAACGCTCAACTTATCAATGTCCGTGGCCAGCTTATCCCTTATATCAATTTGCGCAACAGGTTCGGCCTTGAGGGCACACTCCCTTCCCTTCAACAAGCAGTTATCACTGAAACAGACTCTCTTCGCATTGGATTTATTGTAGACAGTGTTATTGGACAGCATCAGACAGTCATAAAATCGCTCGGCACTATGTATAGAAATATTCAAGGGGTATCGGGTGCAACGATTCTCGGAGATGGTTCCGTTGCACTCATCATAGACGTAATCAAGATGATACTGTCAGAAGAAGCAATTGAAACCGCAGCCACATCATGCGGTCAGCAATTCTGCAGTATTTGAGAAATAAATAATGTTCCCATTTGCGGAAAGGAGTAAGCAATGTTAAAGAATTTGAAGATTGGGACCAGGATGAGCTGTGGGTTCGGCATAATACTTGTGCTGATGATCGCATTAATTGTTATCGGCATATTGGGTATGTCCAGCCTAGAACAGAACCTCGACCGTATAGTGAAGATCAACAACGTTAGAGCCTCGCTGGCAGGGGACATGAATGACAAAGTCAGGGAAGTTTCCATTGCCTTGCGTAATGCTTTGCTGGTCAAGGATTCGGCAACGCGGCAAGAGATGAACCGCCGCATAGCGGAACTTAGAACAAAATACAACGAGGCCTTTGGAAAAATGGAAGAAATGACTCCAAAAACCGATACCAAAGGGATTGAGCTTATCTCAAAGGTTAAGGCGGTGCAGGAAGCATCACGACCTGTAAACACAAAGGTGATAGAACTTTCATTAGCCAACAAGGATGCTGAAGCCGGTGATTTGCTGCAAAAAGAAGCAAGACCACTTGTCAGAAAATGGATAGAAGCTGTGGACGAGCTCAATAAATACCAGGATGAAAGAACCAAATTCAGGTACGATGAGGCTGTCTCGCAATACAGGGCATCCAGGATGGTTATGATCATAGTGGGCCTGCTGGCTTTTGTCACGGCATCTGTCACGGCAATCTTCCTGACCCGAAGCATTGTGACCCCAATAAACAAGGCTGTTACGGTTTCCAATGCTCTGGCTGCCGGAGATTTGTCGATGTCCATCGATATAAAGAGCAAAGATGAAACTGGTCAAATGCTGGCAGCCATGCAATTGATGGTTGAGAAGCTGCGCATGGTTGTATCAGATGTTCGCGGCGCAGCTGACAACGTAGCATCCGGAGCACAGCAGCTTAGTTCCAGCGCGACCCAGATGTCTCAGGGA
>Ga0187785_10000187_pt1 | contig 23990 bp, 17 predicted proteins | sample 0815_BV2_4_20_MG_FD_132466 | JGI IMG/M metagenome (GOLD analysis project Ga0187785, IMG submission 132466) | Tropical peat soil microbial communities from peatlands in Department of Meta, Colombia - 0815_BV2_4_20_MG | ecosystem: Environmental > Terrestrial > Soil > Wetlands > Peat | place...
CTCGAACTGGGTGCCCAGGACTACAGCATTCAAGGGCGTCTCAACGGCAAGCCTGCGGCAATCTTAGCGATTTTTCAACTTCCAGGGACGAACGCCATTGAAGCAGCGAACGGTGCCAAGGGGGCGATGGCCAAACTCAAGGACTCGTTTCCTGCCGACCTCGATTATGGAATAGTCCTCGATACCACCCTGTCCATTACCGAAGGGATAAAAGAGATTGTCCTGACGTTATTCATTGCCATGTTCCTCGTTACCATCGTAGTGTTCATCTTCCTCCAAGGCTGGAGGGCCACACTTATCCCTATTATCGCTGTGCCTGTGTCGCTCATCGGTACCTTCGCTTTTTTTCCCGTTCTAGGCTTCTCCATAAATCCGATCGCACTCATGGGTATGGTAGTCGCAATCGGGCTCGTAGTAGATGACGCCATAGTGGTCGTCGAGGCGGTTCAACGCCACATTGACGAGGGAATCTCACCAACGGAGTCGGCGATTAAGGCAATGGAAGAAGTTGCCGCCCCGGTTGCTGCAATCGCCCTCGTTCTGGCAGCGGTGTTTCTCCCAACGGTATTCATCCCGGGCATTACCGGCAGGCTTTACAGTCAATTTGCCGTCACCATCGCAATCTCGGTGCTTCTTTCGGCTTTCAACGCCCTGACACTGAGCCCTGCCCTTTGCTCAATCCTTCTTCGCCCCAAAATGCAGACGAGGGGTCCGTTAGCTCGGTTTTACAACCTATTCAACGAATGGTTCGGACGTGCAACTAATGGATATGTCAAGGTGTCCAGAAGCATCATCCGAAAGGCGGTGATTGGTTTTGCAATCCTTGCCGTCATGACTATCGGGACAGGTTTCCTGAGCAAGAGGATACCGGGCGGCTTTCTGCCCGAAGAGGATCAAGGATACGTATACGCTGTGATTCAACTGCCCGATGCTGCGTCCCTTCAACGTACCTCGGAAGCAGGCAAGCGGGTGGAGCAGATCATCATGAACACGCCAGGTGTGGAAAACTGTACTTCAGTCATCGGTTTCAGTCTCCTGAGCTTTGTGCGAAACACCTATAGCGGCTTTTTCTGGATCAGACTCAAGAACTGGTCCGAAAGGCAACGTCCCGACGAGAAGGCGGCAGCCATCATAGAACACCTGAATCGCGAATTTAGCCAAGTGCCGCAGGGAAGAGCAGTGGCCTTTTCCCCACCTGCAATTCAGGGAGTTGGCACAGCTGGCGGCGTGACCTTCATTCTTGAAGACCGAGCCGGCAAGGACATCGAGTTCCTGGCGAAGAATACCCGGAAGTTCATCGCAGCCGCGCAGAAGCGGCCGGAGCTTGCGCGAGTATTTACTACTCTTCTGCCGGCCGTACCTCAGTATTTTGTTGATGTGGATCGCGACAAGGTGTTGAGTGAAGGTGTGGATCTGAGTGAGGTTTATGGAACGCTGCAGGCGTTTATGGGCGGAAAATTCGTAAACTATTTCAACCGGTTCGGCAGACAGTGGCAGGTTTATGTAGAGGCGGAAGGGGATTACCGGAGGGACGTCAAGCAGTTGGGCCAGTTTTACGTGCGGAACTCTAACGGCCAGCCCGTGCCGCTTGCGGCAGTGACTCGGACTGAGCGACGTTTAGGCCCCGAATTCACCATGCGCTACAACGAGTACCGGTCGGCCCAGATAAATGCCACGGCCGCGCCGGGCTACAGCACCCTGCAGGCTATGAAAGCCATGGAGGACGTGTTCAGAGAAACCATGCCTCCAGACATGGGCTACGATTATCTGGGCATGTCTTATCAGGAACAATTGGCTCGGCAGGGCATCTCGCCCGCTGCAATATTTGCACTCTCGCTGCTGTTTGTCTTCCTCATACTCGCGGCCCTTTACGAGAGTTGGTCGCTGCCCTTCAGTGTTCTGCTCAGTACGCCAATAGCCCTTTTCGGTGCGTTTGCGGCACTTCTAGGCAGAGAAATGGTTTTCAACATTTATGCTCAGATCGGGTTGATAGTCCTCATTGGACTTGCCGCGAAAAACGCTATACTGATCGTTGAATTTGCAAAAGACGAGTACGATGGGGGTAAAGAGCTGGCGGACGCGGCGCTTTCCGGAGCGCGGCTCAGACTCCGTCCGATCCTGATGACCTCCTTGGCGTTTATCCTTGGTTGTGTTCCCTTGGCCATTGCCAGCGGAGCCGGCGCAATTGCCCGACAGGCGATGGGCTCGGCTGTCATTGGCGGTATGTTCGCAGCAACCGGGATAGCCATCTTTCTCATCCCGATGATGTTTTGAATCGTGGAGAAGATGACCAAAGCAAGAGGGCGCCGCTAGTCAGCAGGGGAGACACCTAGCGTATGCGATTCATAGAAATGCGATTTCAAGTACTTGAAATCGGGGAGGAACTTCTTGTAAGACGTTCCTTGCCGAACCCCACCTCAAGCACTTCTAGCACTCGCCGGCACCTGCATTTCCGCTGAGGAAATGCAGGTGCCGGTGCATGATTGAAGTTTTTGGGAGGGGGTTTGGGCGGGACACTCTGTACAAAGAGTGTCCCCCCAATCTTACTTTTTTGAAAGCGCATTCGTACAAGGAGGTTATTCGGTGCAGAAGAGCTCCACAGACAGGGCTGATTCCTGGGAAGCCGTTTCCCGGAGGGGGAATTCCGGGAGGCAACATGCTGCAAAAGGTTCTCCCAGGCAGCCCGCATGATCCCTGACATGAAGCCCTACCGCATTTCTTATGCCGCATCCGGTCGTAACCGGTCTCCTCAAGAATATTATGGAGTCGCTTCCGAATAAATGGGGAGTGTGACGACAACGGTGGCGCCTTCTCCCTCCGTACTCTGCACATCAATGGTAGCGCCGTGCTGCCACATGATTCCGTACACCACGCTCAGACCCAGACCCGTGCCTTTCCCGTTTTCCTTGGTGGTAAAAAACGGCTCGAACAGCTTGCTCTGAACATTCTTTGGGATTCCCGGCCCGGTGTCGCCCATTCTTATTATCAGGCTCTTTCCGTCCGGATGCGGAACGATTGACACCGTTATAACTCCGCCTTCCGGCATGGCCTCCACGGAGTTGAGAATAATGTTCAGCAGCGCTTGCTTTATCTGGTCTCCGTCGCAGTAAACGGGAGGTGTGATCGCGGGTTTCGCGACGTGCAAAGTTATTCCCTGAAGCTTCATTCGATTGGCCATGAGCAAGGCTATATCTTCGAAAAGCGCGGTGAGATCCACCGCAGATTTCTTGAGATCTTTCTTGCGGGAAAATGAAAGAAGGCCCTGAACGATCTTCCCGCATCGCTGGGATTCGACGGCTATCAGGTCCAGATAGGAGCGGAAGCGCTCCATCTCCTCTTGATTCAACGATTCCTTGTCGAAAGATTCCCTCATGAGTTTGGCGAACGCCAGGATTCCTTGAATGGGGTTGTTAATTTCGTGTGCGGCAGCTGAAGCCAGTTTTCCGAGAGCAGTCATCTTGTCCTGTTGGAGCGTATGGGTAAAACTCTCCCGAATACTCTGCGCCTGTCGTTTCAGCACCGGTCTCATCTGTTGGGAGACATCTTTCCAAACAATCATGACGTGAGCCTTGCCGTGTTCATCCTTCGGCAACGGATACGAACTTATGGTAAAATATCTGATGGAGCCGTCCTTGCGTCGCTCTTCCCTCACCGTGTGAACCGAGCGCCCTTTTTGCATAACCTCTTGCACTGCGCACTTTTCTCCTCTGCTGGAGCAGGGTTTCATTTCCTTTTTTATCACCCAATGGCATGTTCTGCCGATGCAAACCTCGTGAGACAGTTTCGTCCTGTCGAGGATGGCGTTGTTTATCTCTACAATTTTCAGATCCTCATCCACGACCATAATGCTTGTCTCAGGCCCCGACATGAGCACTTCTTTCATCAGTTCAACGGTCTGAAGCCTTATATTGGCTGACGCCAGCTGACGCGACACGTCCTTGAGGCACTGGACAATGTTCAGCACGAAAGGATCGAGAAGCCTCATCTGAGGCTGCATGAGGCCCATGATACGTGCTCGCAGTTCTTCGTCATCAACAGTGAGGATAATAATGTCGGGACCGTCTGCCTTGACGCGGTTTCTCACTTCCTCCAATAAATGTTCTTGGGAAGACCGATCCGGCTGGCCCGGTGATTTGCCGGCCCCCATGGCGACAGCACCCAAGACGCCAATATGGTAGCCGATCATGGCAAGCGAATTTAGAGTATCTCGGCTTTCTTCCAGGGTTTCTAGAGGCCCTATGATAAGCACTTTCAAAGTATTGGGGAGCAAGCTGTTCCTCCCGTGACAGAAGTCGCGTCTCGAATTAACAGAGTAAGGTGGTCAGGTGCTGGAATCCCGCGCAATCGTACCCGAAATCGACAAGGCTTTGAATCATGACCGGCTGTCGTTCGGAGCATCTTATTGCTTGGCGTCGCGCTTTTTCGGCAGTTCCACAATGTGCGTGCTGTCCTTTCCTGAAGCCCACATCACACCCGCCCGATTATTCTGGCCTGGAACGTTCTACATCCATTCCTTACACAGGATATCCCAAGTGCGCTGCACAAAGCCAGGAAAAGGATTCAGAAGTAAACTCCATGGAGGCCGCAGTACGGTCTTTGTCCACCCACGAACAAAAATAAATCCAAGGATAATGTGCCATGTCAAAAACCAAAATTCAATGGACGGACGCTAACACGATCACCGGCTGCTTCCCGGACGGGCACCGATTCTCGTGCTGGCTAAGTCATTGATTTAATGGCTATTTGTTAAACACCGGACTAGTCAAAGGTCACGTTAGTCCCAAGCACTTTGCCATTCCTGAATATCGATAACCGAACTGTGTTGCCAGGCCTGGCCTCGCCCACCAGGATTTTGAAATGATTGGAGTCTTCCACAATCTTTTCGTTATACGAAAGAATGACGTCACCCCGCTTAATCCCTGCCTTGTGGGCAGGACTTCGGGTCATCACCGATGTCACGAGAACGCCTTTATTGTTCGGCAGTCCGTAAGCTATGGCTTCCAATCTTCCCAAGTTCTGAAACCCGTTGATACCGAGGTAGCCCCGGTCGACTTTGCCGTTCTTGAGGAGTTCCTCCATCACCAGCTTGGCCGAGTCGATGGGAACAACCCAGCTGATGCCAGAAGCGTCACGACGATTTCCAGTGGTAATGCCTATTACCTCACCCCGAATGTTGACCAGCGGTCCGCCGGAGTTTCCCGGATTCATGAGTGCGTTTGTCTGGATCATATCAGTATCCTGCGTAAGCCCGACATTTGTTCGTCCCGTTGCACTGACCATGCCGAACGTGGCGCTCCATGAGTAAACTCCCAGTGGGTTTCCAACTGTGAACACGATCTCGCCCGCGCGGACTTTTGACGAATCGCCAAGCTTGAGAAAGGGCATCCTATTTTCTGTAAGTTTGATCAGACCGACATCGGTGTCACGATCCAGGCCCACAAGCCTTGCTGCGTGACCTTGCTGGCTGCCGAAAACGGTGACCTCGATGTCGTTCGCGTCTGCTATCACGTGAGAGTTTGTCATGATCAACCCATCCGGCGATATGATAAATCCGGATCCGTACGTCCTCGCTTTGCCGCGGACGACATTAATCAACACTACGGCAGGAGTCACCTCGTCAGCAAGTTGGATAAACGCTCGATTCATATCGCTGATCGCCGACGTGGGCTCCGCGGAGGCGGGAAAACTTCCAAACAGAAGTGACGCCAGGCACGTTAGCAACAATAACGGTAGGCCGGCTTTGGGTATGCGAGTCCGCTTCATGTGTTTTTTCCTCCTTTCGAAACAGACATAGCGGTTGCCAAAAAATTGTCCGTTTGAGTGGGCACCTCAGGGGTTCCCACACTTACGGCAAGGCAGAGCCGTCAAACTCCTTCGGGAACCCCTCAGATCGGCTGGACGAATCGGCCGGAACTTTCTCAGCTGCAGTAAGAATTTGCCAACCATCTCTCGCCGCGGATTGCTCCATGTACATGTCGGGTCGATGAGAACCTTGTCAGTCAAAGCCATAGCTGCACGTCAAACCCGCGGGATGCAGCTGCGTCCAAAAAGTCTGCCAGTGCCATAAGTTCTTGTTTCAGTGCCTCGGCGTCCACGAGTATCTTGTACTCAATCTTGTCTGGGCTCAATTGTTTGGAACAGTCCCACTCAAAAGTCCGTGGGGAAAGATTCTGTGCTCTCCGGTTCAGAAGTTCAGACGCATTCCCAAGTGTTGACGACCGTAGAATACCCTCTTCATATGCTCCCAACAATCCATCATGAGACAGTCCGCAAAAATCCTCAATAATTCGCAGGCGAAACAACGCCCAATAGAGTTGTTCCGAGACGTCGAACTCCGCGAAATGCTCGTCCCAGGGTCTATCGGGTTGAGGACGAACCCACCAGGCAGATCCACCACCCCGAAATCCCAGCTGATTTCTGGAGCCATGGTTGTCGTAGTAAATGGTTTTCATGGGAGTGGTTCCCCCTTTTAATCGCGGAACAGTTTCCCGGAGCGCAACAGAAAAATTGTAAAACCAGCTATCCAAGCCAAGGCGTACCGAGTAATTTTCAAGTCCATTGTTCAGCAACTCCTTGAGCTCCCGGTCTCTTGACTACATCATAAGAATATTCACCAAATCCGAAAAGACCAAAACCCCAAAGCCTAAAAAACAAAACTTGTGATTGCAAGGGCATATGATAGCGCACGGTTCCGGCAACGACGCTGGTGCGCGATCGACCCTGCTTCCGCACGATGGACCGACGCATCGTAAAATTCAGCTGACAATTTGAAAGCCTTGCCTCGAAATTAAGGCGGTACTATTTTCTTGCAAAGTGCCGGCGGTATGTCCGTGTACATGTCAGAGGTTCGGCGTACCCTTCCAATTGGTAGTTAGCCGGTCAGGGTAGCCGTCTTGCGAACAACCAATTGTGCCACATGCACAAGAGCCTCTCAGAATTGGAGGATGAAAATGGCAACACAGGCAGCGGTAAAAAGAGAAATAGTAAACGGAGTTGACGTTAGTCAGTTGTTTGCGACCATAGATGCGATAAAGGAGAATCCATCCATCGCAAAATTTAAGTTTCGCGCCAAGAACAGATGGATTGACGGGGGACACAACCATACGACCATCACTGATTTTTACGGGGCAGGTGAAGACCACCGGCACGAGACGACCTTCGAGTTAGACGCAGATGAGCATCAGGTCTTGCTTGGCTTGGATAAGGGACCTAATCCCGTGGAATACTTCCTCACCGGCTTGGTAGGGTGCTTGACCAGCTCACTTATCTACCATGCGGCTGCACAAGGGATCATCGTACGAGGAGTGGAATCAAGACTGGAGGGTGATCTGGATCTTAGAGGTTTCCTCGGTCTGTCGCCCGATGTCAAGGTAGGATACGAAAATATACGAGTATACTTCAAAATAGACGCAGATGTCTCTGAGGCGCAGAAGGAGGAATTGATCCAAGTGGCCCAGAAGTACTCACCAGTGTTCAACTCGGTGGCCAATCCCGTACCTGTGGAAGTGAAGCTTGACAGATGAACCTCAGGGCCTGAGGCTGAGTATACACCAGCCCTTGACCGGAGGCATACCGTGAATTATGTTCAGGAACAAGAAAATACAGGCTTTTTCAGCAAAATTGCGACGGTTTTGCCTGTGCCGCGTTTTTGGCAACTGATACGGAGGCTCCCCGGCCTCCCACTGGCGTCAACATACAAGAAATGGCAAGACCGCCGCATAATTATGCTGGTTGGGGAAAAACATGGTTACAATTGTCAAGAATGGCTCCTTATTCACTCCATATGATTTACATGGACTCTCATTAAAAAATAGGATCGTCATGTCGCCGCTGACGCGGTCACGGGCAGGGGAGCGGCGACTACCCAATAACTTGATGGCCGAGTATTATGCTCAAAGAAGTTCCGCCGGCTTGATCATTAGCGAGGCCACGGTCGTCTCGAAACAGGGTATTGGCTGGCTGAACAGTCCGGGAATCTATTCGGACGAGCAGGCCGAAGCCTGGAAGCACGTGGTGGATACGGTTCACCGCGAGGGAACACCGATGTTTCTACAGCTTTGGCATTGCGGACGTGCGTCCCACACCGCTTTTCACGAGAACGGCGATCTTCCGGTAGCGCCCTCGGCCATAAAGATTAATGGCGACTATAGTTTCACGCCTATAGGCAAGCAGCCGTACGAAGCGCCGCGAGCCCTGGAAACGGACGAAATCCCGGCCATCGTGGAAGATTATCGGAGTGCGGCCCAACGTGCGAAAGCCGCAGGGTTTGACGGGGTGGAATTGCACTCCGCGAACGGATACCTCATTGATCAGTTCTTGCAATCCAAGACAAATCATCGAAACGACCGCTATGGCGGCAGTGCGGAAAACCGCTACCGGTTTTTGGATGAAATTGTGAACGCCGTGCTCACTGTCTGGCCCTCCATGCGAGTCGGCGTGCATCTGGCGCCGAACGGCAGTTTCAATGACATGGGCTCACCGGATTATCGTGAGACGTTTCTGCATGTTGTGAGACAGCTCGACCGTTATAACCTCGGGTACCTTCATGTGGTAGACGGCCTGGCATTTGGGTTCCATAATCTCGGGGAGCCCATGACGCTGGCGGAATTCCGGGAGGTTTACACGGGGCGGCTCATGGGGAACTGCGGTTACACGCAAGAAACCGCGGAGGCAGCAATTCAGAGGGGCCACGCAGACCTGATCGCGTTTGGACGACCTTTTCTCAGCAATCCCGACCTGGTGGAACGTTTCGAGCATGGTTGGCCCTTGAATCCGCCGGCGGAGATGAAGGTTTGGTATTCGTTTGACGCTGTTGGGTACACGGATTTCCCTAGATACAGGAATTTGCAAGAAAATCCTCACGCAGACATGGAGGAAGCAGAGAAATCGAGGCACTGCCATGGAGCCGACGAGCACTCCTCTGGCGCGGGAAACGCATTACCATAAAAGGAGCGGGTTTATTTGCAATCCATCTAAACAGAAGTTAGGATACGGATGCCAAATAGATTGGGAACTGAGCATCATGGAGGAGCACATGACGATGAAATCCAAATGTGAAAGATGCAGGTTTCGGAACTATGCGGAGCGAAAGCCAAATTCGTTACTTGCCCGGATTTGGCGATGGCACACCGGGTGGTGTCCTGGCTGGAAAGCGTACCAAAGAGAATTGGCTGAGAAAGGTAACGCCAAGACATCGTGACCATTCAATGATAAGTCGAAGAAAAGGTTATAAGGCACCTGAGGGCGATCTTCCGCGATTTTGTGTCCAGGGGTAAGCTGGGGTCTTCGAAACGGAGGATTCATCGCAAAAAAGATTCTTTATACCAGTTCTCGAAAATTCTGTCGGATTCGTTCATTACTCTCGCCCACATTCGAACGATCCAATCATGTCAATTGCGAGGAGTGAAACGACGAAGCAATCTGCTCTGAACGGTCGGGAGATTGCCGCTGGCTTACGCCCTCGCAATGACTGTCACATTCTGTCTCAAGTGAATAATTCCGCTTTACAAAGAGGTCCCCCCAATCTCACCTGTTTCCCACTCCGAAATTTCCTGAGATCGTCTAGGAACCGTAGCCGACCAATGTGGTCTAATGATTGCAATGCTCGCATGTAATCGCGTGGAAAGAGTTACAGTGCAGAGCACCCCCAACGGACCATTAATTGACCAGCCGATAATTGCTGCCTTGGTCCCGGGAGGGTGAAGGATGTTCAGTCCAAAATCAGTCGTGGAATCCATTGAAGTGAGCCCTGAGCTTCTTCAGAGGGCCGAGGAGAGGTTTCCCGCATACGGCGTCATGAGATTGCCATTTGCCTCGGGCCTATTGCTGTTCAAGCGAAGATCGGTGATGTGTGGATGCCACAATACGGACGATCCTTTATGGGTTCTATTTTCTCGGACCGGTTTGAATCCTCCAGGCATCTTTCCGTCACTTCAGGGGAGGACCGATTTCCGGGCACGTCAGTTCTCGACACGAAGAGAAAGCCATGATTTAGGCTTTTGCCGTATTTTTAAATGGGTCTAAGGTGTATCAGTTCGCAAGAATAGCCGGATAGGAGGAGGTCGAAATGAGAATGCTCATGAACATTCGAATTCCGCATGAACCTTTCAACAGTCTCGTTAAGGCCGGAAAGGCGGGGCAGATCATCTCCAGGATTCTCGAAGAGATCAAACCTGAAGCAATTTACTTTACCGAACAGAATGGGATGCGTGGGGCTGTGGCAATTGTCGACATTGCCGAACCCTCTCGAGTGCCATCGTTTGCTGAGCCCTTCTTTTTGCACTTTCACGCAGATTGTGAGTTTCGTATTGCTATGTCCCCGGAAGACCTGGGTAAAGCTGGGCTTGCAGAGCTTGGAAAGAAATGGGGTTAACTACGAACCTCCAGCTCAGGTGGCCGGCGGGAGTGGCAGCATAAGTTGTGAAGAAATTGTTGAGTAGCGGGGCTACCACTGCTCTTGGCTCAAAATCCCCGAGCTTTCGATGCAGCGACGCTCTGAACGGAGCCAAGAAAGGAACCGGCCTGTCGTCGCGAGGATATCACATTACTGTTGAGACCACCGTTATTGGCACGGAGGTGATGATAATTCATACGCATTCGCCACAAGATTTATGAGATTTCAGGGCTGTGGGCTCTCCTGAGCGAAGTGATGAGACGGCTCTGCGTCGTCAACAGCGAAGGAGTGCCCCCAGCCTGTGCCCAGAATCGAGTTACCCATAGAGAAGCGAATCCGTATCAGTCCCATCAAGAAAGATATAGGCATCGAGGAGATGTAGGAAACCCCACGGAGATTGACGATAGAGATTCAGCCTAATGCTGGAGAAATGGGAGGTCCGAAATATGGAAGGATCGGGATACCACGTGGACACGGAGCGATATACCAAATGCATCGAAGGATCAAAGAGGATTCGGTGGGACATTGACAAAGATGTCATTCGGGGACGAGTATTCGATTTTTCTAAGAAGTTTCTTCCTGACGGCATAACCAAACTCGCTCAATTGCCGTTTCTCTCAGACGATCACGTGAGAGTCCTCAGCCAGATTCAGGGACGGACGTATTGCAGCATGTTCGGATTTGTCGAGCGCTTCATAACAGCCAAGATTCTCGAGATCTCTCGGGACCATTGGTTGGGGGATCAGATAGCGCTCGAAGCGCTTGTCCGGTTTTGTGATGAGGAGTTGAAGCATCAGGAGCTATTCAGAAGACTGGAAATCCTGATAGCCGAAGGTATGCCCGAGGGCTATCACTTTCCTCACGACCCGAACGCAGTGGCCGGAGCTATCTTGTCAAAGTCCACTTGGGCGGTAATGGCGTTGATCTATGAAATCGAGCTCTTCACCCAGGAACACTACAAGCAGAGTATCGAGCCGGATGAAAATCTTGACCAATTGTTCAAAGACGTTTTTCTCTTTCACTGGAAGGAAGAAGCTCACCACGCAGTGATGGACGCTCTTGAGTGGCCTCGCGAGGATGCTAAGTTGACTCAGAGCGAACGCGACGCAGCGGTTGGAGAAGTGATTGAACTCGTATCCTCGGTGGATGACCTGCTGCAGGCCCAGCGCAATTTCGATGTTGAGTACTTTCTCAAGGTTTGCAACCCTTCCTTTAATGCCAGTGAAATTGAACAGCTCAACGCCGGTCTGCTTAAAGCCTACAGATGGCAGTACATCTTTTCCGGAGTGGAGCATGTTCGTTTCCAGGGCCTGTTGGGAGAGCTAACTACGGACGAACAGCGGGAACGTCTCGGCGCAGCCTTGTCACCGCTCCTGTGAAAGCCACCGATGCCTGTATCTTTGAGGATTCTGCCTGCTTTCAGTCGAAAGAACGAGAGAAGGAAAGTCGTCTGTGTCACGAATGACTGTAGCCTGAGTTGCCGGGCATCGCCGCATTAGGCAGGTCACACGGTCCCGAGAGACATCAAAGTTAGGTCCTGGAGGTTTGCGCCTGAGGTGGGGATCTGTTCATGCGAAAAGAGATTATCAGAATCGACTGCTACTTGGCACAAGATTGCGGTTCACAGCAAGCCTTGCAGAACAGCATCGACGCCGCTCTCCGGCTGGAGAATGCGAAAGCCGAGGTTTCTTTCTCCAGAGTAACCGAATCAGAGGCGGAAGAACTTGGCCTCAGAGGGTCCCCTTCCGTGCTTGTAGACGGTCAGGACATATTACCTTCCAATCTATCCGGTTTTTCTTGAAGAATGTTCGAGGATGAGTCCGGGAGACTCCGCAATGTGCCTTCCGTGAAGTTCCTGAGGCAAGTGATCAGGGACAGACTGAAAACGAAAACTGGATGCTAGTATGGTGTCGCGCAAATAACTTTCAAACCTCTGATCTGGCCAGCACGCGAAACAGTGTCATTGCAAGGAGCAACGCTACGAAGCAATCTCCAGCCCATATACTGCAACTACGCGAGATTGCTTCGCTGCGCTCGCAATGACAAAGGCGGGCTCCACTGCTCAATGAAAACTTCGGGAGAGGTACGGATGGCCGGTTAGGTAAGTTCTTTGGGGGACGGAACACCAGCGCTGTTCAAATTCTGAGACAAGCCAGGGAGAATCACATATGCCTCGAACTCGGGGCCTCCGCCGGCCTCTGTGATTCCCAACGAGGCTTGTCCCAACATCCCATGCAGAACGGGCCATTTTCACCATGTTCTTCCATTTTCATCGCTCTTATATTCTACACATGCCGTGAATCGATTCGCAAGCATGGGCGTACAATTTCGTAATCCAGTCTTCTCTCGGCCCTTCAGTCAGGGTTGAACCGCACTGGGGACAGATTTTGATCTTTTCCAGTCGCCTCAAAATCCGTTGCGTCGTTGAAACAAATGTGGCGTGGCTCCATGTAAGAGGAGACACGGACAAGGGTGCTCCCGTGAACGGCTCTACTTGTTCGGCAAGCACACCGGATGGAAGGGCGTGGTCGGCTGTCCAGCTCATGATATCGAGGGCCTCTTTGACCTCGGCTTCGTCCTGGGCAGTCTCAGCCAGAAAGTCAGCCAGCCAAAGAGTACATATGAACCACGGATTACCCGGCACGTTGCTGTCAACCCGGTAGTAATGGTCGTTTTCGTACCGCGCCATCCCTCCCACGGTTGTTTTAAGCCATAAATTCTGTCTCAGATCCGTCATTGTAGCTACTACCTTGGGATCATGCGGAGCGTACAGTCCGAACGCGAACAGTCCCCAAAGGCTTGAGTCCCGTGTGACGTCAAATTGGATCTCACCCTTTGAGTCTCGATACATCATCCTGCAAAATCGGTTCAGGTCATCTCGCCAGAGGTATTTGGAAGCACCGTCGCGAATTTCCGCTGCAACCCCGCGGTAGCGGTCGGCCATTTCGGTTTCGCCGAACACAGTGCAGAAGAGCGATGCAGCAGTAAGCCCCGCGAACACGGTTGCGACAGTGAAGCTGAGAATGCCTCTGCGCTCTTCCCACAAGTCGTATGAGGGGGCCGGAAGTCCAGTCTCGTTGTCCCTGTATTCGCACATGAAGTCAGCGGCTCTCTTTATTAGACCTTTGTAGAAGGGTTTGACGAATTCAACATCACGATGGTGAACGAAATGGTGCCACAACGCCCAGATCACAAGCGCTGTCTCGTCCTCCTGTATGGGCAGCTGGGGCTGACCGTTGGCCAGCCAGGGATGCCACGAGGATGCCAAGGTCCCGTCCGGGTTATATTTGTGAAGGAGATATCCCCCTTTCTCGAGGAGACCCGCTACGAACACGTAAAAATTCTTGGACAGGGAGGAATATCCGGCCTGATCAAGCGCATTGGCAACCATAGCGCCGTCTCTGGGCCAGACGTACGAATACGTGTCCCGATTGAATCGGATCACGTCCGAGTCGTTCGCTGCGACTATACCGCCTGCCCAATCGATTTGCGTCCTCAAAACAAGCAGACTCCGGAGATACAGTTTCGAGATCTTTTCCGGCAACAGTTCCAGACGCGGATTCTGCTTGTGAATCCACAACCGCCAGTAATCCGACGTTCGCACTATCATGGTGTCAGGGCATTTTTCACGGACAGTAGCGTCTATTACTCGCACCTCGTCCCAGGTCTGACCTGCGGCGAGCCAAAAAAAGGCCTTTGCACTGGAGTTGCCCTCCACTTCGACGCTCAAGGAAATAACTGAATCCACCGCTCCCTGGGCAATTGGGTTTCCGGAGAGTATGCCGTCTTCCGCATCACGATATGTCCCTTCCAGGCCGCCGATGCCCTTCTGGCCAACAGCGAAACCGAAGAGCCTATCCGATTGCTGCGTGTTGCCATTGGCAAGGAAATATCTCGCGTCCTTGTAATGGACGATTCCGCCGGTTTTAGGGTCCAGCGCGGCAGTGTCTCCCACATTGTTGCCATAGATACTGAAGTCATTGGTGAGGAAGAGGCGAACCTCCCTTTTGTCAGCGACCAGGTTTTGTACGGAAACGCTTCTTATGAAAACGTTCTCATGAAAATCCACTATATCGTTACAAGAAAGGAGCAGGCCAAGTTCAGCGTTGTACAGCGACACATCCGTGACAAGGGTGTCTGGAACATAATTTAGTGAGATAGCCCAACCTTGGCCAATCCAGGAGAATTTCCCGTCCACCCACACGCCGAACCGTGAGAGTCCGCCGCCCAAGTGGTTTTCTTGTCCGACGTGGGGGAAGTACAAGTCCCGGATTCCGTACGAACTGTCGAAGCATACGAGGAGCTTTCCGTTGCTTATCGGTATGTCTCTGGGCATTGCGTTTCCCTCCCGTTCGTGAGCGGGTTATCACACGAGCACTGTACAATAATACTGCAATCTGGATTATGAGACTATCTTATCATTTCGGGGGCGTTCGATATTTCCTCTCTTCGCCGGGCAAACAATTTCTGCAGCTACATTCCCAGGTAGGCCTTGCGCACAAGGTCGGATTGGGATAACTCGCTCCCCGTGCCTTCCATAACGATGCGGCCCGTCTGCAGGACGTAGGCTCGGTGGCAAACCTTTAGGGCTTGAAACACGTTCTGCTCCACCAGGAGCACGGTGACGCCTTCGCTGGTGATGCGCTCGACGGTGCGGAAGATTTCGGTGACCAGTTTCGGCATGACCCCCAGGGATGGTTCATCCATCATGAGTAAATCGGGGCTGGACATGAGGCCACGGGCGATGGCCACCTGCTGCTGTTCGCCGCCGGAGAGCGTACCGGCACGCTGGTCGGCGCGCTCCTTGACCCACGGGAAAAGACGCAAGACCGTCTCCAGGCTTTCCGCAATCTGCTCCTTTGAGTCCACGGTGTAAGCCCCCAGCACCAGATTGTCCTGAACCGACAGCCGCGGAAAAAGCCGCCTCCCTTCAGGCACCAAAGAGATCTTCATTTTGACGACATCATAGGCCGGCCGGCCGGAAATCACCTGATCGTTCAGGCGGATTTCGCCTTTCATCGGTTTGAGCAGGCCCAGGATGGTCTTGAGCATGGTGGTCTTCCCCGCACCGTTGGACCCGATCAACGAAACAACCTCGCCCTTCTTGACCTGGAACGAGACGTCCTGAATGGCCAGAAGTCCCCTGTAACCCACCGATACGTTACTGACGGACAGCATTGTACCCGTCTCCCAAGTAGGCTCGGATGACCTCAGGGTTTGCCACTACTTCCTTTGGTGAGCCCTCAAAGATCTTGCAGCCGGAGTTAAGCACGATCACCCTGTCGGAAAGTTCCATCACCGCCTCCATGACATGCTCCACTACTACCACAGTTAAACCGTTCGCGCGCATTCTGCGGATCAGCTGGATCATCTCTCGCAGTTCCACTGGCGTGAGTCCGGCCATGGACTCGTCCAGCATGAGAAGTTCGGGCTCCATGGCCAGAGCCATGGACACTTCCAGTCTTTTCTTGTCGGAAATGCTCAGTTCAAGCGAGTTGTGGTTTCGCTTCTCGATCAGCGCCGTGAAGCTGAGGACCTCCTCGGCCTTTCGGCGCACATCGGGCACAGCGGTGTACCGCAGAAAAGCGCCGGTCATGACATTATCCAGCACCGTCATGTCGCTGATGACCTGCACGATCTGAAATGTGCGCACGATGCCGAGCTTAGCGATGATGTGCGGTTTCTGGTTCGTAATGTCCTGGCCCTTGAAGAAGAACCGGCCCTTGTCCAGACGGTGGAATCCGGTGACGCAGCTGAAGAGCGTGCTCTTGCCTGCACCGTTGGGCCCGATAATACTGACAATTTCCCCCCGGTTCACGTGGAAAGACACGTCTTCATTGGCCCGCACACCACCGAAGTACTTGCTGACGCCCTGGACATCCAGTAGCAACGAAGCGCTCATTTGGCTCTCCCCGTCAAGCTGAGCATGGAGCCCCATACCCCATTAGGCAGGTACATGGAGATGATGGTGATCAGGGTGCCATAGACAATCATGTCCACCCCCGTGCCCTTGTAGCCCAGCCAGGCCCTGGAGTATTCGGAGAGCGTGATCAGGATGGCCGCGCCTACCACAGGTCCCAGCACGGTGTTCGCTCCTCCCAGCATGGCCACCAGCACGATCTGGACGGAAATGGGCAGGATCATCACGCTCTCCGGGTCGATGTAGAGAATGTATTGGGCGTAAAAGGTCCCAGCCATCGCAGTGAGGAAGGCGCTGATCATGATGGCGTACAGGCGGTAGCGGACCACGTTGACCCCCAACACCTGGGCGATGTCATGGCTCTCCTTGATAGCCCTTAGGTAGTACCCCATTTTCGATGTGGATACCCAATAGCAAACCGCCACGGCCAGTAGCAGAAAGGCCAGCATAATGTAATAGTAAGGCAGCTTGGAGGTATGAAACATGAAATTGGCCAGCGATTCCTTCATCATGGGGATGGTGAGCCCTTCTGCCGCACCAACCGTTTGCCAGTTGTTGAAGACGATGCGAATAATCTCGCCAAAGGCGATGCTGGCAATGGCGAAGTAGTGACCTCGCAGATTGGAGCAGGGATACCCGATGGCTGCGGCCAAGAGCGAAGCAAGGATGCCTCCCGCCACCAGACCGATCCATGGACTCACATTGAAGGTCAACAGCAGGTAGGAAGAGGTGTATGCACCAATCCCGAAAAAGGCCACCTGCCCGAAGGAGAACATCCCCGCATAGCCGCCCATCATGTTCCAGGCCACCCCACACATGGCAAACATGAAGGTGAGGATCATGACATGCTGGCCGAAGGGTGAAGCTACTACCAGCGGTAAAACGATCAGCAGCGCCAGCACGGCTCCGCCCAGGGCCAGTTGCTTACCGGTTACGGTGTGCATTCCTACCACCCCCTTAGCCCTTGCGGTCTGATCCAGACAGTGATCAGATACATGGCGAAAACGATGGCTAGCTTGTACGCAGGGTTAAACAGATATCCGCCCAGTGTCTGGACTACCCCCACCAGGATTCCAGCAATAAAGGCCCCCTCGATGCTGCCGAATCCACCCAGGGCCACTATGCAGAAGCACGTCAGTCCGAAGGTGCCTCCTACGAAAGGATAAATATAGTAATGGGTCGCGAGCAACGCTCCGGCCACGCCCACGAGGGCCGAGCCGATACCGAATGAAAGCGAGTTAATGCGCTCGGTGTTGATGCCCATAATAACGGCCGCTTCACGATCCATTTCCACTGCGAGGATGGCCTTGCCGGTACGGGTATTTCGCAGGAACCAGAAGACCCCGAAAGAGGTGACGACGCTGCCGATCGAGGTAATAAACTTGGGGATGCTGAGTTTGAGTCCGGATATGTCCCAAGTGCCTGATAACAGAGTGTGCTCGATGGATCTAAAGTTGGGAGTCCAAATAAGGGCCGCTGAATTAGCAAGGAAGATGCTGATGCCGAAGGTCACCACCAATTGGGCCAGGGCAGGTCCATGCATCACCTTGCTGATGATAAACCGGTAGATAAACATGCCCAGCAAGAAAAGAGCTACCGCGTTGACGGGTACCGAAAAAAGAGGGTCAACACCGGCCAGTGTGTACAGCCAGTATGAACTAAACATGCCGATCATGAGGAATTCGCCGTGCGCGAAGTTGAGCACGTTCATGACACCCCAGATCAAGGTCAGGCCGATGGCCAACAGGGAATAAACCAGACCGATCAGCAAGCCGTTGACCAGCTGTTGCAACAGTTGTTCCATGTGTGAACACTCCGAGCCATCTGCAGCTGGAGGCCGGCAGCCTCCAGCTGCAGACCGGGTTTGGGCCGAGCACTCCCTTACTTGCGGTCCTTCCAGGGCGGAAACGGCCACACCACATCGCGGCTGGCGGCATCGAAGGGCCAGACCGTGTAATAGGCCTGATCCTGGATCTGTACCAGCATGGCCGATGCATAGATATTCTGGTGGGATTTGGGATCGAACTGTATGCCCTTCCAGGGATTGATGATCTGGTCGCCGGGAATGTTCGTTTCCAGAAGGGCTTTCACGACAGCCTCAGGGTCCGTGGATTTGGCACGGTTGAAAGCGTCGGCCAGAACGAAGGGTGCCGAGAAGCTTCGAGCGGTGTTCTCACCCATGGGAATATTGTACTTCTTCTGATAGAGGTCGGCGACCTGCCCCACCATGGGTTTCTTCTTGGCAAGATCGAGGGCGAACGTGGAGCGCACGAGGAAATAATTACCGTCTGCCTTGACCGTGGGCAGGTAGTCGGACTCGACGTAGCCCGCCATGGTCAAGAAGCCCTGAGGCACCAGATTCATCTCCTTGAATGTCTTTGTGAAGAGAATGGCATCGGTGATGTACGCGGCGTGCATCACCACGTCCGGCTTAGCCGACATGATCTTGCCCACCTCGCTCGTCACGTCGCTGGCGTTCGCCGGATAGGCAAGGTCGGCCACCACCTCATATCCGAACTCTTTAGCGTATTTTTGCTGCATCTTGGCCACGTTGGCGCCAAACTCGGTGTTTTCATAGACAATCGCGACGGTCTTGATCTTCTTGCCGAGCTTGGTTTCCAGGTCCTTCAAAAACTCGAACTGGTTTCGGGCCATTGTCCCGTCGTGGGGCGACACGCGGAAGAAGTACTTGAAGTCGCGCTCGGTCAAGGTGGGCGAGGACGAGTCAGAGCAGACGTATGGCACCTTTAACCTCTCCGCCGCCTGACTGGCTGTCTTGGTAACCGCACTCTGGTAGGCGCCAATCAAAGCCACAACCTTCTCCTGGGTGATCAAACGTTCGGCCTCTGCCAGCCCATTCTTGGGCTCGCCCTTGGTGTCCGCGTAAATGATCTCGATCTTGGCTCCGCCCAGATTGGGGATGCCCTCGTCTTTAGCGAAAGGAAGGTTCAGGTCGAACTTGCCGTTGATGATCTCGACTGCCAGGTCCGCACCACGCTTGCAATCCATGCCGGTGGCGGCCAGGTTGCCCGTGAGCGGGTAAAGAGCGCCAATCTTGATGACCTTCTGCTGGGCTGGGGCCTGACTGACACCCAGCGCCACGGCTATGGCACAAACTGCCAATACCACTGCAACCCTTCTCATTTTCATGTTCTCTCCTCGAGTTCCGGAGCCGCCACGCTGCAGCGCGACCGCTCATGAATTGAAGGTTTGGTCCCGCCCGGTACCGGGAGCCTCTCCCGGCGCCAGCCATACGTCATCATGAAAGCCGGTTAAATGCCCGGTTCGTGAATGATTATGATATCCCAAGCACATATCGGCCTGCCCCTCTGTTTACCGGTTTCTCACACTACGGCACCAATGTACCAGGGATGAAACTCCCACTGTCCCTGGCCCGCCCTTTCGCTCTTCGTCTTTCTGCCGGAAGCAATTTCCAAGATGCGGTCGAAAATCTGTGCTCCCATTTCCTCGATGCTCAGCCCTCCATCCAGGATCTTCCCGCAGTCCATGTCCATGTCAGTCTGCATCCGGCGGTATAAAGCGCTGTTTGAAGCGAGCTTGAGCGTGGGGGCAGGGACTGAGCCCATGACAGTCCCTCGTCCGGTGGTGAAGGCAATGAGATGCACACCGCCGGCGATCAGGCCGGTGACTGACACGGGGTCGAAACCGGGCGTGTCCATGAACACGAGTCCGGGACCATTCACGGGCTCGGCAAAGCCGACCACGTCCACCAGGTTCGTGTTGCCGCCTTTAGTGGTCGCTCCCAGGGATTTCTCCAGGATTGTCGTAATGCCCCCAGCTTTATTGCCTGGTGTGGGATTGTTGTTGAGCTGGCCGCCGTTGCGTGCCATGTACTCTTCCCACCAGCGGATGCGGCCAACAAGCTTTTCCCCCACCTCGCGATGAACTGCGCGGCGCGTCAGCAGGTGTTCCGCTCCGTAGATCTCAGGAGTCTCGCTGAGCACGGCTGTTCCCCCGTTGCACACCAGCAAGTCCGCAGCAGCTCCCAGTGCCGGATTAGCGGTGATCCCCGAGTACCCGTCGGATCCGCCGCACTCCAGCCCCAGCTTGAGGCGGCTGGCAGGAAAGGTGCGGCGCCGTACCTTGTCTGTACGCTCCAAAAGCATGCTGACTGCGGCGAACCCCTTTTCCACAGCAGCATTGGTGCCACCCTCATCCTGAATGACCATGGAGAGCACCTGTTCGTCGGGGGGAAATCCGGTCGCGGACAGCAAGCATTGCACCAGATTCTGTTCACAGCCCAGCCCCAGAATCAACACGCCGGCGAAGTTGGGGTGCCTGGCGTATGCCGCCAGCGAGCGCTGCAGATACGTTATGGCATCGCCGCCGGGGGTCATGCAGCAGCCGCTGTTGGCCCCAAGAGCTACTACTCCGTCCGCGTTGGGATAGCGGGCCATCACATCGGGGCCGAAACGCCGGGCAATCAGGTGTGCCGTACTCAATGAACAGGTTACCGTGGAGATGATGCCCACATAGTTGCGGATGCCGACCGAGTCGTCCGGTCGCAGGAATCCCTCAAAGGTGCGCCGGGCGCTGTTCGCCACGTACTGAGTAGGCCGGACGCCCTGGCAATAGGCATAGTCACGGCTGAAATCGTGCAGGGTCACGTTGTGGGTGTGAACATGCCGGCCGGGCTCGATGTCGGCGGATGCAAATCCGATAATTTGGCCGTATTTGATAACGGCGGCGCCGGCTGCGATCGGGTGCACGGCCGCCTTGTGGCCGGCAGGGATGTCGTCGAGAAGGACCACGTTCTCATGGGGAAGCCGCTCTCCGCGGCTCAGCGCGTTCAACGCCACTACTACGCTGTCGTCAGGGTGCAGCCGGATGCATGATCGGCCGGCATTTGTCATGACGTCCTTTCTATCAAACAACGGCGACGGGCGCGTCTTCTTGCGGATTCCCGGTTCCGCTGCCGGTCAGCCGACAGTCTTCCTTGCGCTGTGCCAAATTTCTATACTGCTGTGCATTAGGAATGCGTCTACCAGCCAGGTGTCCCCTTCGCTGCGGACGGCATGCCTTACTTCGCTGCGAGGACAACCTGACTGCGGACGGAAAGCACCGTTTCCAATGCGCAGCAATATAGCTGATAGGATTCTCTTTCGGAAGTTATCCGTTAGCACATCTCCTGGCGGCAGGTCAACACCGGTATTGCACCAGGAGCAACATCTTCTTGTTTCCCTTTCGCGTGTTCGCCTTGCCGGCTTTCTGGCCCTTGGAGCGGTCGATTCGTTGCTTTTTTTACCCTATCTTTTCCGAAACAGCGGGACCACGTACGGACCTTCAGGGATCACTGCCACAACGCCATCATCAGATTGGTCGACGCTCCGGCGTATGGCTTCGTTGAATCGGTCCAAGTTCGTGAAAGTCTCGACGCCCGTCAAGCCCAAGTCTTGTTGCTCCAGGCCTTGGGTATATAAGCGAATGGTCCCTATCCGCATTGGTTTGAGCTGCATCTCGGTCTGCCATTCATCAACAGCTGCGTTTGTTTTTGGCCACAATTCTTCGAGAAATTTGCGGCTTCCAACCGAAACCAGTCTTTGTTGTGCTCGCACGTAATCCGGCGAACCCATACCCTCAGAGCACTCGGAGACGATGAAAAGGTCTCCACCCGGCTCAAGCACGTCCATTGGGCCTACCATCCCCTTGACCGTCTGGTAATAGGTCTTGTCAAGAGGATAGCCGGCCGAGCTTGTAATAATCGTCCTAAAGCGTCTCGGCACGGCTATCTCGGCATAATTCTTCATAAAGTCTACTGCCGCCACATGGCTCTCGATAACATCTCCGAAGTTCACAAAGCATGTTTGCCGAAATTCATTAATGACTGTATTGACAGCCAAAGCTCCTCCGATCAGCTTGACGATTTCCAGCTGCTCTTCGTGTAGCGGATTGCCGTCCAGAATGCAGTTAGCAGCCCGCGGTGATTCCAGGAACGTTGCCGTGTGAAGACGGGTGATGGTGTCTGCGTGGGCCACCCCAGGGGCGATCAGCTTTCGTCCCCCCGAATAACCGGCCATGAAATGGGGTTCCACCAGGCCGGTAACCAGGCGCAAATCCGCTTCCACAAATCTCCGGTCGAGCTTGATGGGCGTTCCTCTGGAAGTGACGCCCAGGTACACGTGGTCTTCATCATTGCGAGCGAAGTGATTGACCACTCTCACTGTTTCGAGCACCCAGTCGTCCCCCACGACCTCTCGCAGTTCTGCCCCCTCGTTGGGACGATGCAAACCGGTGGCCACCATCACCGTGATGTTTTCCGCGTCCAGACCCGCCTGCAACAACTCTCTAATCACTGTGCGAAGGACGAATCCGTTAGGAACGGGGCGAGTCACATCACAAATGAGAATGCACGCGCGGGAGCCTCGTGTAGCCTTTTCAACGAGTGTCTTTGAGCCTACCGGCCGGCTAAGCGCGTCGACCATCGCTGCGGCCGGGTCAGGCAGGATCGGCATCGGTTTCTTATCAATCACCGTAACGTTCCAGGAGTCGGGCAACTCCAAATCCAATCCGGTTCGCCCGTAATTCATCAGATACTTCATGTCGCACTCCTACTTCTAACCGTCAGGCCCTGCCTTTGGCCCGATGGCTGTGAATTATGTGCCACATGTCTGGTCGGAGGTAAAGTCTATGTATAGTCGCCACCTGGCGGAGATCTCCTTGTCGAAATGGATCGAGGAGCTGCTCACGCATTTGGCCGTGCTGCAAAGGAATGTGTCAAGGAGGCCCAACCAAAGTCAACAGCGAATGGGAACCCACAGAGCACATGGCAGATCTCAATCTTCAGGAACCCGGCAGGACGCGCAAGTCCATGACAAAATTTATGCAGGCATGTGTATTGATTCTTCTCTTGCCCTTTCATGTGTACGGGTGCGAGTGTTCTGATACGCTGTCCCCCGAGATCGACGAATTCATCTTTCAAACATGGAAGACAGCGACATTGGACGAGCTTTCTCGGCAGGACAGGGAAGAGCGTTACGAACGGTTGACAAAACGCCTCGTCGACAAAGCTCGCGAGGCAAACGTTCCGGCAGCTCCCCTCGAACAGCTTGCACGACAATGCATTCAGTTTGAGGAAACGTACAGGAGAATGCCGTCAGGCTGGGATCACAAGGACAAATTTGCCAACTTGATGTACTTCACTGACATAACCCGGATAATCGTGCCCATCCACCTGAGAATGATCGGGTATTGCCATCAATTCTGTCCTAACGGGTAAGTCATGTACGATATGGTAGTATGGGACTTGCCCACAAAGGTTTGCGGCAATTGTGGTAACGTGTATGATCCTGCGGAGGGGAGATCGCTGTAGAGCCGTCAACCAAGGTACACAGACTTACCGGACGACTGGTCTGCCCCCTTGCGGCGCCGCGAAACGGAGATTCGCACCCCAAGACTGGGGTCTGCGTCGGTGACGCAGCCGGGGAAGCTCTGCACGGCGTTACATACGGAACTAGTGTGCTGTCCCACAAGTAACTCGCGAAACCGGCCATCTGAGCCTCTTCCGAAGCTGTCATCGAGCAAGGGAAGCCGGTATTGTCATTGCGAGCGAAGCGAAGCAATCTCGCGTAGTTGCAGAATAAGGGCTGGAGATTGCTTCGTCGCGTCGCTCCTCGCAATGACACTGATTCGCGTGCCGACCAAGCCGGTGATTTGAAA
>Ga0187785_10000188_pt1 | contig 23972 bp, 24 predicted proteins | sample 0815_BV2_4_20_MG_FD_132466 | JGI IMG/M metagenome (GOLD analysis project Ga0187785, IMG submission 132466) | Tropical peat soil microbial communities from peatlands in Department of Meta, Colombia - 0815_BV2_4_20_MG | ecosystem: Environmental > Terrestrial > Soil > Wetlands > Peat | place...
ATCCTGAGCCACCCTTCCATGACACAAATCAACGACTACCTCGTCACCCGATAGTCCGCCGAGTTGGATCGTTGCGGTAACCTCCAGATCCTTACCGAGCTGTACCCGTTCTCCATCCGGCAGAGAGACTTCCAGAATTTTCACATCTTTCCAAAGACTTCGGGTCTTCTGCTTCCATTCTTTCAGTTCCCGTGCGCGGGCCAACCTGTTTTCACCGAGGATCTGGTGGGCCAGCCCTGCCGGCACATAGTAGTCCTCCATGTATTCTTCTATCATTCGATGAGAATTGAAGACTCTGCCTATCTTCGCCATACTGTTCTTCATCATTTCGATCCAGCCCTGGGGATTACCATCGGGCCCCCTGTCGAAGAACAGGGGAATTACTTCATTTTCCAGTAAGTCGTACAACGCCGTCGCGTCCACGCGGTCCTGGTACACGGGATCGTCATACACTACTCCCGAACCTATGGCCCAGCCGTTGGTACCGTCGAACGCCTCGGGCCACCATCCGTCGAGGATACTCAGGTTGAGGGCGCCGTTTGCTGCAGCCTTCATGCCGGACGTGCCGCATGCCTCATTCGGTCTTCGCGGGGTGTTCAGCCAGACGTCCACTCCTTGCACCAGATAGCGCGCCATATTGATGTCATAGTTTTCCAGAAACACGAGTTTTCGCCTGAAACCTTCAGATCTGGACTGATGCACCACCTTCTTGATGATTTCTTTTCCCATGCGATCCTGAGGATGTGCTTTCCCAGCAAAAATAAACTGCACGGGCCGGCGCTTGTCGGAAATGAGACGTAACAGGCGGTCCGGATCTGAAAACAACAACCCGGCCCTCTTGTACGGGGCGAATCGTCTTGCGAAACCTATGGTGAGCGCTTCAGGATTCAAGTATTCCCGTCCGCGCTTCATGTCTACGATGGACCCTCCTCCGGATTTCATTTGCTGGAGAATTCGTCTTCGACAAAACTCCACCAGGCGTTCCCGCCGGGTCTCATGAGCGCGCCACAGAAGCTCCGGAGCTATGTGGTAAATCCGGGACCAAATTTTTTCATTGTCCGGCTCTTCCACCCATCCCTCGCCCATGTACCGGGAAAAAAGATCTGCCATGTCCTTGGATAGATACGATGGAATGTGCACTCCGTTTGTCACGTATCCTATGGGTACGTCTTCTTCGTCGACGTGCGGCCACATGCTACTCCACATTTTTCTGGAAACCTGCCGGTGGAGTTTGCTGACTGCGTTCACTCCCCTGGACATCCGCAAGGCAAGCACCGCCATGGAAAGCGGCGATGTTCTGTCGTCCGGGTTTTCTCGCCCGAGGCTCAGGAGGTCTCTCACCGTTATGCCTATGGTCTGAACATAATTTCCAAAGTAGTGTTCCACGAGCTCGGGGGGAAACAGGTCGATCCCGGCAGGCACGGGGGTATGCGTGGTAAACACGGTGGAGGCAGCAACGGCTTCGCGAGCGACATCGAACGGAACCCGATAGGTTGTTATGGATTGGCGTATTCTTTCCAACGCGGCGAATGCGGCATGGCCCTCGTTCAAATGGTATACCGAGGGCCACAAACCCAATTCGTGCAACGCTCTGGCTCCGCCAATTCCCAGGACGATTTCCTGCTGCATTCTCATTTCGATGTCGCCGCCGTACAGTTCCGCCGTGATCTTTCTCAGCCGCTCAGGATTGTCGGGATGGCTGGAGTCCAGAAGATACAACGGGATACGGCCGACCTGGACGCGCCAAACGAGGATCTTGACCTTGCTTTCTGCAATTTCCAGATCGAATGAAAACTCGTTGCCGTTCGCATCCATCACGCGATGGAGCGGGAGATTATAGAAATCGTTTACCGGATATAATTCTTGCTGCCAACCGTCAATGTTGAGGTATTGCCTGAAATAGCCCTTCTGGTATAGCAGCCCCATGCCCACCAGCGGAAACCGCAAATTCGAAGCGCTTTTCAGATGGTCGCCGGACAAAATTCCCAAGCCTCCGGAATATATCGGCAGACATTCCGCAAGACCGTATTCCATGCTGAAGTATGCAACGCGGTAATCGATGGGACGTTCGAGATTAAACGAATAAATCCCTGTATTGCTTATATAATCCTCAAACGCCCCTTCGATCTCCCTGATCCTGTCCATGAGTGCGATGTCGTCGAGAATTTCGTCTTTTCGTTCTCTCGTGAGGTTCGCCAGCAAGACCAGAGGATTGTGTTCGCAAGCTTCCCACAAATCGGGATCCAGGTCTTGAAAAAGCCTGGACACCTCTGGATTCCAGGTGAACCATAAATTCATCCCGATAGTTCTCAATGCCTGGAGTTCATCAGGCAAATCCGGCTTTACGATCAGGTGGCGCAGCCTCATACGACGACCTCTTTCATGGGTCATTCCCGGCGAGCAGAATTCGAAGAACACTCTTCAGGCAACGACTCTTCCGTCCGTCCTGAGCATGTCACATAGCGATGCGCTTTCAAAAAAGTAAGATTGGGGGGACCCTCTTTGTAAGGCGTGTCCCGCCCAAACGTATTTGAAAACGCATTGCTATCAGCCCATGAGGAGTCGTTCCATCGGGCTACTGTAGCACAAAAGACGAGATTCACTGTGGATGAAATAATCGCAGCGGTAATCATTGAGTCGTGGTAATCATTCAGTTACTCGGGGGAAGTACCTAACCTCTGTCATTGCGAGGAGTGAAACGACGAAGCAATCTCGGTAGTTAAAGCCGGAGACTGTTTCACTCCGCTCGCAATGGCACGCTTTTTCCCACCTTTAACCAAATGGATACCCACTCCGGTAAAAAGAAACGCTGCGACTCCTGAACGAGCCGCATGCTTTTTTATCGGATAACACCCCGGACCCTGTTGAACCGAGCGAAGAACTGCTATATTGTCGCTGACCGGCTGGTCACAACGAAGCCGCCAGTCCCGCACATAACCATGAAAAACGTGGAGTCGCCCGGCACAGAACTGTTCGATAAACTTCCGCCTGAAAAACAGGAAAAAGTATTCCAGGCGGCTGTGGGAGAGTTCGCGTCCAAAGGCTACAAAAACGCGTCTATGAACAGTCTCGTGAAGATTGCGGGGATCAGCAAAGGCAGCCTGTTCCAATATTTCAAAACCAAGCGAAACCTGTTTGACGGAGTGATGGGAATAGCCACGCACCGCGTCAAACTGTATTTGAAGCGGGTTCGGGATGACACGCAGGAAATGGATTTCTACGATCGACTCGAGCACCTGCTCCGGTCGGGATTTGAGTTTATCGACCGCCATCCTCTCCTGGCACGGATCTATTTCCACCTGCTCCAGTCGGCAGAAACGCCCTCGGGATCGGAAGAAATTATTCAATTACGCATGCAAGGAAACGAGTTTCTTGCAGACCTCATTCGAGAGGGGGCTGTCCGCGGCGAATTCAGGACTGACATGGATATTCCCCGATTAGCGTTTCTCATAAACGCTCTTTTGGAAACGTTGCTGAGAGCGTACTATACGGAATTCCTGGCCTCGGGTCTCGGCCTCTATCGAGGAAACGCAGCCGAGCTTGACCTGTGGGTGGCCACAACGTTGGATTTTGTCCGCAAGGGAACGGAAAACAGGGAACGGCAGTGATGTCCTGCCCGAACGCATGTCAGAACCTCCCTTGCCTGCAATGGAAGGAGCATACATGTTGCGCTTTGCGCGTCTGTGCCTCGCCGCGTTGCTGATCGTAACCGTCTCCTGGCCGGGGACCTCGCACGGGGAAAAGATCCGCTTCGGCGCCCTTCCCGTGCTTCAGGCACTCCCGGTTTACGTGGCCCAGGAAAAACATCTGTTCCGGGAAGCCGGGATCGATGTGGAAATAATACCGTTCAACGCGGCCGCCGAAAAAGACATTGCCATGTCAACGGGCAGCCTTGACGGATATTTTGGCGACCTGGTGACACCCACGGTTCTCAAGGGCAACGGTCATGACGTCTTTATTGTAGCGACGAACTACGATCCCCGGACCGATCGCCGTATGATCGGAATTCTCGCCAAACCGGCCGGCACGTACAAAACCATTTCGGATCTTGCAGATGTGCCCGTGGCGGTGTCTTCCAATTCGGTAATCGACCGCGTCACGGAACAATTGCTCGTTTCAGGGGGGGTGCCGGAGGACAAGGTTGCAACCATAGAAGCCAAGAACATAGGACTGAGAATGCAGATGCTCCTGTCGGGACAGGTTGAAGCCGCAACACTCCCCGAGCCTCTGGTGACCGCTGCCGTGGCGGCCGGTGCGAAGCTCCTGGCTGATGATTCGGGCCTGGAAACAAGCCAGACGATTCTCATGTTCTCCGGGCCGTTTCTTCGGAAAAACGGAGATGCCGTCAAAGCGTTTTTGGCAGCCCTGAACAAGGCAGCGACGCTGATCAACACCGAACCTGATTCGGTCAGACCGGTGATGGTTGAGCACGTCAGACTTCCGGAACGATTGAAATCAAGCTATCCCGTGCCTCGATTTCCGAAGTTGCATGCGCCTGACAGAACAGCCGTGCTGGCTGTCGCTCAATGGTTGAAAAAACGCGGAGTGATTACACCCGCTTTCACGTACGAACAGGTTGTGGATGCCGGATTCCTTCCTTGAACTGATACGCTGCAGCCAAGTCACGAAAACGTATCTGGCTGAAGGGGAACCTGTGCCTGCGTTGGGCGCTACGGATGTTTCCGTTTCAGCCGGGGAGACCCTCGCTGTCGTAGGGCCCTCGGGTTGCGGAAAATCAACCTTGCTGCTTCTTATGGCCGGCCTTGAGAAACCAACTTCAGGCTCTGTGGAGTTCAAGGGGAACACTCTGGCCAAGCCCCACAGAGAAATCGCACTCGTACTGCAGGATTACGGTCTTTTTCCGTGGAAGACGGTCCTGGAAAATGTGGAGCTGGGCCTGCGCATCCGCGGGGAGTCTTCTGCCCGGACAAGGCTGAACGAATTGCTGGAAGAGCTCGATATAAGCGACAAAACTGACGTTTTTCCCCAGCAGCTCTCCGGCGGCCAAAAACAGCGGGTAGCGCTCGCCCGGGCATTAATCCTGAGACCTTCTCTGCTTCTCCTGGACGAGCCCTTTGCCGCTCTGGACACACTGACCCGCGAACGGCTTCAGGATCTGGTCGCGGCCGCCTGGACGAGACGAAAATTCGGCATGGTTGTCGTCACGCACAATATTCAGGAAGCCGTTCGGCTGGGCCAACGAATACTGGTCATGGGAAAGAATCCCGGAGCGATTCTTGAAACCGTCGAAAATCCTTTAGCCTGCGATACCAATTGCCGGGGATCCGACGTGTTTTTCGAGATATCGCGAAGGGTGCGCAGTCTCCTGGAGCAGACCGGATGAGATCTTCGAAATGGAGCTATCTCTGGGCAGTTGCGGTCTTGCTGGCAGTCTGGCAATTGGGGGCCTGGTGGGCCGGTGAATCTGTGCTCGCGGGGCCCGTGACGGTCATGGTGAAACTCGGTTCCGAAGCTCAGTCAGCGAAGTTCTGGAAACATCTCGGATCGTCGTCCCTGCGGATCTTCGCGGCTCTGGTCCTGTCGTTCGTCGCGGCCGTACCCCTCGGCTTGTTCCTGGGATTGAGCCCACGGGCGGACAGGATTGCCCGGCCTTTGATTTACCTTACGTATCCCGTTCCAAAGATCGTTCTCTTGCCCCTGGTACTCCTCATTTTCGGTCTTGGCGACATCGGAAAAATAGCCATGCTGTGCATTATCTTATTTTTTCAATTACTCATTACCACCAGGGATGCGGCACGTGGCGTGAGCAGAGCAGCCCGGTATTCTCTGTACAGTTTGGGTGGGACCAGGCGTCACCTGTTCCTGCACGTGGTTTGGCCCTCCAGCTTGCCTGCGGTATTCACAGCGTTGCGCATCGCCACCGGAACGGTAGTTGCGGTGCTTTTTTTCGTCGAGTCAATCGGTACGAGGTACGGGATGGGGTTTTACATACTCGATGCATGGGGGCGCGGGGACGTCCCGCAGATCTTCGTGGGAATTGTTGTTCTTGCGCTCCTGGGAGTAATTCTTTACGAAACGTTCGACATCTTGGAGAGAATCTGTTGCAAATGGAATCAGCTGTGAATGAGAGCCCGTACTATGTATTGCCCGAGCGCGGGGCTGTTGTTTCATGAATCGGGCAAAGTTGCGTGCATGGTATCAAGCCAGTAGACCCCCATTCTTCGTGGCTACACTCGTTCCGCTCGTGTTGGGAGCCGCCATTGCCGGGAGTGCGGGGGGATGGAGTGCGCTTCGATGGGGTGTCGTATTGCTGGCGTCTTTTCTGGTCCATCTGTGTACCAATCTTGCCAACGACTATTTCGAATACGATTCCGGAGCGGATGCAGGCGATGCCATCGGCGGAAGCAGGGTGTTGCAGCAGAGAAAGATCACGCCGCGAGAGATTCGCAATGCCCTGATCATTCTCTATGCTATTGCCATGGTGTGCGGTATCTGGATCTTGTGGGTGTCGCGCGTGTGGTGGCTGGCTCCCATCATGATTTTCTCTTTTTTTTCCAGCCTCTTTTATACGGCGCCTCCGTTCAGATACGGATATTACGGGCTTGGTGAGCTCTTCGTGGGTCTCAATATGGGGCCTATTATGGTTGTGGGTACTGCCGCAGCACTGACAGGGCGGTTCATACCCCGGGCCTTCTGGATTTCGATACCAGTAGGGCTGACGGTAGCCATGATACTCTATTACCAATCACTTCCGGACATGGATTCCGACCGTGCCGCGGGGAAGCGCACCCTTACTGTTCGCCTCGGCAAGCGCTCTTCGCTTTGGGGATTTCGCTTGCTTGTCGGGGCCACTCTGGGAGCAATTCTTGTGCTCGTCTTCCAGGGGCTCCTGCACCCCGCAGCCCTCTTGTGCCTGTTCACCATCTATTTCCCTTACAAAGTTGATCAGATGATCCGGGTCACACGCGACTGGAAGGACCTGCATGATCGGGGGGGACGCGTGAGACTCTTTTATCTGATGAACGGACTGATTCTCATTCTGGCTGTCTAGAACAGTTCTCGAAAGTTCTGTCGGATTCGTTCATGACTCCCGCCCACATTCGAACGATCCAACCATCGTCATTGCGAGGAGTGGAACGACGAAGCAATCTCTGTCTTGGTCAATTGGAGATTGCTTCGGGCTTCGCCCCCGCAATGACAGTCCTCGAATCTTTTCGCGTAATCAAAACCGACACTACTTTTGAGAATCCCTGTATGTCCGATACCAATGCGTTTTCAACTACTTGAAATCGTGGAGGAACTTCTAGTAAGAAGTTCCTCCACGAAACCCGCCTCAAAAACTTTTACCACTCGCCGGGTGTAAGGGTCTCATGTGCTCACGGCAGATTAGTTCCTGTTTCAGAGCTCCAGCGCTCGTTTTTTCTTTTGTACCAGTCGTCCCATTGAACACGAGCCGCTGATGGCTGAGGCCATGCATTGGAAAGCGCCCTTGCACCGGGAATGTATTTTCCGGCCCAGCTCGGTTCCTCCGGCATCGATCCGGATTTTGCCGGACCGTCGAATGCTGCCTTTACAGGAGTGGCTGTGCGCAATGTCGTGCAAGAGGTGAACAGCATAAGGATCGCGCACGCCAAGACAGCCGGAATTAGCATTTTTCTCATTAATTACCCCTGTTCACGGGAAGTTGATCTCCAGGGAACCGATCCGAGACGAGCTTATATCCATTATTGTTTATTTCCACAAGAAATTTTCAGGTCGGTTCTTAAAAAATGTTTCAATCCCGACAAGTAAATCCTGAGAGTTGACATCAAATGGAAATAAGGGGGAGCATTCTTTGAAAGAAGGGAATTATCCAGGCATCGTCATAAGGCTCGGCCCGTCGTGACCGGGGTGGAAAAGGAGGGATGCCTGGTACAGGCAGCTATGCGTTTCAGTGACTCCGCGAACCGCAGATCACTTCATTCCGGTTCTACCCGGCTTTTCTCGTCGCGTTTCGGGTTGCCCCAACCATTTTTCCATGACGAGAGCGTCATCCTTAACCGCCGAATAATATCGTTTCCGAAATCCTATGGAGCTGAATCCGGATTGTTTGTACAAATCTCTGGCAACCATATTTCTGCGCCCCACTTCCAGAATGACCCGGTGCAACCCTTCGTCCCTGCAGCGCGCCTCCAGGTGTGCCATGATCGCTTTTCCGTACCCTTTGGATCGATGCATGGGATGGACTGCGATATTCAACAGGTGCGCTTCATCCAATACAGCCCAAAAACACATGTATCCGACTATCTTGCCGTCGCACTTGAATACGGTGAGACGGGCATTGCTGTTAGAGAGTTCGTCAAGAAACATTTTACGGGACCAGGGAACAGCGAAAGAAGCGCGCTCGATGAGAAGCACTTCTTCAAGATCCGAAGCACTGAGCGGTTGCGGAACAAGAGGGGAATCGGTCTTCAAACACATGGTCAAATTCCTTCACGCACAGGGGCCCCTGCTCAAAAGCCCAAAATCAAACCTCCTCCGAGGGAAATCACGAGGCCTATGACGAACAAAATAACGTAGCGTCTCTCATTTAGACCAGCCATGAGATCAGCCGTTCCGAGAAGCGGAACCGCATAAAATCCGAACCCAAGACCTCGCACAACCGAAGGCGGTAACCGGGGAGCCAATTCCGTCAAGAGGAGGCTTCCCCACAGAATAGCGGGAAAGAGGATGACAAACGCCACGGTGAAACCGAGCAACAAAGCCGATGCAAAGTACCGGTACACGTTTCTCTCGCCTCCGGCCTCCAGTGCAGCTTCCGCCTTACGCGCAATGTTGCCGAGCCTTATTCTTAACTGGACATCGATGTGTTTTCCCAGGAAGGCGACCGGAAAGAGGAAAAGAAAACACAAGAAGACTGTGGATGTTAAGGGGCCACCGTTGGCGGTCCTCACAAGAGCCGACACCGCTGCAGTGGAAATGGATCCCAGGGTTGCGTCCGGAGGAATGTAGCCGCCCACGGGGGGCCTTCTGAGCCAGAGCATTTCAAAAAGAAGCCCCGAAGCTAACCCCGCCTCCAGATCTCCCATTACCCATCCGATGATGGGGGCGCATACGATGGGGCGTGAAATCATGATCTGGAAGATCTGAAATCTGTCCAGCCACAGGAGAGCTCCGACTGCTCCCGCCATCAGAGCCTCAAGAATCATTGGACACCCGCAACAAACTTTTCCGACCCGAAAGCCGTCGTCGAAACGACATGAACATTGTTGTCGAAGATTGAAAACTAATGAAGAAGCGTGGTCGTTCTAGGCCATTCAGGCTACAGCTTGGGACAACAAGAAAAAACGTCTGCCAGATCGACGGGTTTTTCGAAAGGAACGCTCTGAAGGTTGACGCGGACACCTTCTTCTACGATATCGCACAGGACTTCCAGACATTCATCACCCACGAGCACGCTCCTGCTCAGGGAGGTGGTGGACTGGCCGGAGCGCAAATTACCGAGATTGAGATGCTCGAAATGCACTCCCGCCCTCTTTAGCCGCAACGCATCGACGGGGTTGTCTACGATCACCATTCGCCTGATGTCGCCGTCTTCCGATGCAACCAACAACGCGGCAATCTGATCCACGCAATCGACGACCAGCCGGATGGCATACGGCATGGATGCCTGCATGATCATTTGCTGAAGGGAATCGTTGGCGAGGTCATCGTTGGCAACCAGGACCTCCTGGGCGCGCGTGGACGGCAGCCATCCTTCGAGGATTTGTCCGTGTATGAACCTATCGTCCACCCTGACCAGAACTATGGGCATACAATGGCTCCGGTGGCCGAAACGCGTCCAGGATTACTTTTCACCGGCATTCCTCCTGGAAAGCCGCTGCCTCAATACTTCTCCCGCCAGATAAATGTTTTCTTTCCCTGCATCGGAGGTGAGCTTCGCCAGGGAACTCAGATCGTGATTTCCCCGCGAATTGACCGCCTTGATCAGCATGGGCAGATTAAGTCCGGTCACCACTTCGACCGCACCTTCTTCCAGGAATGAAAGTGAGAGGTTCGTCGGCGTTCCGCCGAACAGATCCGTCAAAATCAAAACGCCGTCGCCGCTATCCACGTCTTTGATGGACCGAGCAACCTGTTCTCTGAGCAGATCCGGAGATTCCGAAGGATCAATGCTGACAGCGAAAAGCGACTCATCCGAATTCAAACCGATCAGTTTTCCAGTCTTGATAAATTGGACACCCAATTGTCCATGAGTCAGCAAGAGAATACCAATCATGTGAGCTTCCCGAATTACCGACTGAGAAATCAAACAGATATCTCTCTATGTCTGACCTCTACACTGGTATAATGGTTCCTTTTCAGGAGCTGAGCTATGTATTCGGCTACTACCACTGATCGGTGATAACCGCCGGTGCACCCTATTGAAATGGTAAGGTACTGCTTCCCCTCACGTATGTAAAGAGGTAAAAGAAAAACGAGCAGATCTCCTAACTTTTCCAAGAACTTAATGGTGACGTCCTTGGATAGGACCCATTCGGTCACTTCAGGCGTGCGACCGCTCTTCTCCTTGAGTTCTTCCACAAAGAAGGGATTCGGCAAGAACCGCACGTCCCATACGAGATCCGATTCCATGGGAACGCCCTTGCCGTAGCCAAACGACGTTACCACTATCTTGAGCACATCACTGACAAATTTTTCGAACCGTTTCTTGATTTCCTGACGCAACTGGTGAACAGTCATATCCGACGTGTCGATAACCCATTCGGCCTTTTGTTTGATTTCGGACAGTTCCTTCCGTTCTCTTTTGATTCCGTCAATGACGTTTCCGCTGGGCGCCATGGGATGCTGCCGTCTCGTTTGGCTGTAACGGCGTACCAGAACTTCGTCCCGCGCGTCGAGAAATACTATTTCCAAAGGTATTCCCGATAATTCCAGTTGATGCAATATAGCGGAATACCGGGGAAAAAACTTCCGTTGGCGCAGATCTATCACCAGTGCAAGCCGTGTGGCCTCATCCGTCCGTGCTTCCGTGAGTTCCAGCAGCTTGGGCAGGAGATCCACAGGAAGATTGTCAACGCAAAAAAAACCTGCGTCCTCCAGAGTGTGCGCCACCGTCGACTTGCCCGAGCCCGACATTCCGGTTATAATCACGACTTTCCGTTTCATCAAGGCGTCACCGTTCCAGTTTCCTTGAACTGCCGGGCAAGCAGTTCTATGAGGAGTGCGGGATCAGAGCGTTCCGGCAAAGGCAGTCGCACTTGGATGACATCGCTTTGGAGCAATCGGCACAAACCTGTTTCGGGAACTATTCTCCCGGCGTCTCGGACAGGATCGTATGCGTCCAGATCCACGACAAGATGTATGGGCGACGAAAAAACGGTCCCTTCGGGAATGAGAGTTGAAGCCCTGAAAATCCCGAGCCCGCGGACTTCTATTCTGACGTGTTCCTCGATGGATCTGCCTATGGGAATGCCCCCCTCTTCTGCCACCACTTCCACAAGATCGTCGGAGACAAGCTTGTGCCCGCGGCGCATGAGATTCAGCGCAATTAGCGATTTTCCGGCCCCCGACGGACCGCGGATCAGCACCCCCACACCGTGGACGCTGACGAGGACCCCTCTTATCTTGGATGCAACCATGAGCCGAGTACATATCACGGCCAGAGTCGCCGATCAATTGTAAGCTCGTGGAAAGAGTTCGGCGGAAGCGGGGATTCGCTTTGAGGGAGGAAATCCTGACAACGAGATGCGAAGAGAGATGAACCGGTATCGGTCTTCTAAGGCCTCGATCCATACGATTGCTTCGGTTCCCCCTCATCCGGACTCGCTTTTTTGCAGGTAACTCGATTCCGGGCACAGGCTGGGGGCACTCCTTTGCTGCCGACGACACAGAGCCGTCTGATCACTTCGCTCAGGAGAGCCCCAAGCCCTGACATCTCATAAACTTGTGGCGAATGCGCATCAATCACTTCGGCCCCAGCCATGGTTTCGCGTGCAGCTGAATGGGTGCCGACAGAAAGTTCTTGACGGGAAGAAATATCTTCATTAATGAATATATGCATATATTACGGTCGATCGACCAGATCGACGCGGAGGTACCATGAAATCAGCAATACAATCCAGCATGTTCAGGTTTCTGTCCGCACTCGTGTTTTTCATCCTCGCGGCTCCCGCGGGGCTCAGTGCTGCCGATCTTGTGGGCAGTGCAAATATATTCATGTATCCGCGTCCACTTCCCCTGTCGGATCTTGCACTCAAGACTGCTTCCGGCCAGAATATTTCTCTGAGCGATTATCGGGGCAAGGTCGTTTTGCTTCACTTCTGGTCCATTCAGTGTCCCGCTTGCAAGATTGAAGAACCCCTTCTGGAAAATCTTAAGAGGAACTTCGGGCCTTCCGGCCTGGAAATTCTCGGGGTTAATCTGGTGGACTCTCCTCAGGCGATTATGAATCATGCTGCGGCGAACCGGATGCCTTTTTCCGTGGTGGCCGGCGGAGGCGGGGGTTTAGCTCTGAAAGTCGTCAATCTGAATGGGAAGAATACGGCATTTGTAGTCAATCCCAAGCAGGAGGCAATTCTTGAAGTGCCCGGATTTCCCACGACATATATAGTTGATTGCCGCGGGAGCGCTGTTGGATACAGTATCGGCGTGGCCCGATGGGACAATATGGCCGCGGTAGGACTGCTGCAAGGTCTCATTTCCGATCGGAAGACCTGCCTGGCTCCAAAATCTTGAAAGTTCCTGTGGGAATTGCGTCTGACATCCCCGTGCGGACAGGACTGAAACGCCGGGGTTCGCGCGGCGTAGCCGGTTACGTACAGGCCGGGAGCATCCGGCCGATGGCGCACAAGCCGTGTATCCGGGCGAAGCTTCTCATCGCGCTTCCGGCGGAAGGCTCTATTCCCCTTCGATACACCCGGGCGTCCGCCTGCCTGAGCTGCGGTCCTGGGTCGGCCGGCTAAGGGCGTGAGCCGGTGAAGCGCTCTTCAGGTCAACGTGCGTCATGGCTGTCGCCTAAGGCCGACCGGTCAGCAGGCGTCCTTGTTTTCCCTTGACAAATTGCAGGACGATTGATAATTTTTTGTGTGTTCAGGCGCGTAGCTCAGGGGGAGAGCATCACCTTGACGCGGTGAGGGTCTGGGGTTCAAATCCCCACGCGCCTACCAAGAGGCAGGGAGTCCTCCAAAGAAATGCCGACGAAGGAGGGAAATTGAATATATGATCATGAACGGGTTGTGGGACGTACCCATACGTTACATAAGTCCTTGTACAGCATGAATCCCTCCATAGAGATCGAAATTCTAGGCCAAACAAAGTCTTATTCACCCGGTATCACTCCCGGAGAAATCCTCAAGGAAGTTCCTGTAGACAACGGGCGGGACATTCTCGCTGCCGATTTCAACGGCAATGCAATAGACTTGTCTGCTGCCGTAACCGTTTCCGGCAAGTTGGAATTCATTACCGCACGGTCTACGAAAGGTCTGGACATCCTTCGCCATTCAACTGCCCATGTGATGGCGCAGGCAGTCCAAGAACTGTTTTCCGATGTGAAAATCACTATCGGTCCGTCTATAGAGGATGGCTTCTATTATGATTTCGACGCTTCCCGGCCTTTCACTCCCGACGATCTGGAAAAAATCGAAGGTCGGATGAAGGAAATTGTCAAGAGTAAACTCCAGTTTCGCCGGATGGTATTGCCAAAGGAAGAGGCGGTCAGATTTTTCTCGGCTAAAGGGGAAGCATACAAAGTCGAATTGATAAACAGCTTGGAAGCGGATGATGTGAGCTTGTATTCACAAGGCGAATTTACGGATTTGTGTCGTGGACCCCATATTCCCAACTCCGGTTACATAAAGGCTTTCAAGCTCACCAAGGTGGCAGGGGCGTATTGGCGCGGCGATGAGCGCAATCCCATGCTCCAAAGGATCTATGGGACCGCGTTTGCTTCCAAGGAAGACCTCACTCAATACCTGCATTTTCTTGAGGAAGCCAAAAAGAGGGACCACCGCAAACTGGGCAAAGAATTGGATCTGTTCTCACTCGTGGACGAAGCGGGCCCCGGTCTGGTCATCTGGCATCCGAAAGGGGCTTTGCTGAGATATCTCGTCGAGGACTTCGAGCGCAAGGAACACTTGAAACGCGGTTACCAGATGGTTGTCGGCCCGCAGATCTTGAAACGGGAATTGTGGGAAAGATCCGGACACTTCGACAATTACCGGGATAACATGTATTTCACGTCTGTGGACGAGGTAGGTTATGGCATTAAACCCATGAACTGCTTGGCTCACATGATAATCTATAAATCCAAGATCCGTTCCTATCGTGATTTGCCCCTGCGGTATTTCGAGTTGGGCACGGTTCTCCGGCACGAAAAAAGCGGTGTTTTGCACGGGCTTCTGCGGGTGAGGCAGTTCACGCAGGATGACGCACATATTCTGTGCACTCCGGAACAGCTCAACGCCGAAATCCTCGGGATCATAAACTTTGTCCGTGAAGTCATGGGGATCTTCGGGTTCGAATACACGATGGAGCTGAGCACGAGACCGGAAAAATCCATTGGTTCCGATGAAGATTGGGATCGAGCGACCCTTGCTTTGGAAACGGCACTGAAGGATATCAATGCGGAATACCAGGTAAATGCGGGCGACGGAGCCTTTTACGGTCCCAAAATTGATATAAAATTAAAAGACGCCCTGTCTCGTTCGTGGCAATGCGCGACAATTCAGTGCGACTTCACGCTGCCCGACCGATTCGACCTCACGTACGTAGACAAGGATGGAGAACGAAAACGGCCGGTGATGATACATCGGGTAGTGTTGGGAGCCATAGAGCGTTTTCTGGGGGTGCTCATCGAGCATTATGCGGGCGCTTTTCCGTTGTGGCTTGCCCCTGTTCAGGTCGTTATGATGACGATTACCGATCGTCAGGATGCATACACGCAGGAGATGGCTCAACTGCTGAGGAATGCGGGATTCAGGGTGGAGGAAGACCTCCGGAACGAAAAAATAGGGTTCAAAATCAGAGAAGCGCGAAATCAGAAGATCCCCTATATGGTGATACTCGGCGACAAGGAAACGGAGAACCGGACTCTTGCCGTTCGCAAGCGGGGTGACGAGGCGACGCACACCCTGTCCCCGGAAGCATTTGTATCGCGACTTCAGGAGGACACTGAGAGACGATGTTGACCAACAAAACGACTGGTATCAAACCAAATACCAAATCAAGGGGGCTCACTTGATGAGAGGCAGACCAAGAGGCGCCGTGCCAGCGGAACCTAAGGTCAGGGTAAACCAGAAAATCCGTGCAGCCAAAGTCAGGGTCATTTCACCGGACGGAGAGCAGCTCGGCATTCTGGATGTGCCCGAAGCGTTGAGAAGATCTGAGGAATACGGTCTTGATCTCGTGGAAGTTGCTCCGAACGTGGAACCTCCGGTATGCAAAATCATGGATTACGGGAAATTCCGGTATGAGGAGAGCAAGAAAGAACACGAAAGGAAAAAGAAGCAGGCTACCGTCGTGTTGAAGGAGATCAAGCTGCGGCCCAAAACCGAAGAGCACGATCTTGATTATAAGGTCAAGAGACTCATGGGCTTCTTGGAAGAGAACTGCAAGGTTAAAGTGACAATAATGTTTCGCGGCCGGGAGATCACGCATCCTGAGCAAGCGCACGTTCTTATTGGCAAAATTCTGGAGTTGGTCGGCGATGGGGCCCAGATTGAGCAGCCGGCGAAATTCGAAGGCCGAAACATGACCATGGTCCTGGGACCAAAATAATTATTGTAATAGAATCTCCGGGATTCCGTTGCCCGCACCCCTGCTCGCAAGTGTGTGCTTTTCTTTTCTCTTGCATTCTTGCAGAAGAAAGGCTGTATTAGTCAGTCGAGACGAGGTCCGCGGGAACAAAATGTCTTTCAGCGAAAAAAGAAAATTTACGCGTATTCCGTTTCATACGGAAATCCGAATAACAGCAGGTGAAATAACGCATGTCTCGCATCGGCTGCGCGACATAAGTCTCGGCGGCGCTTTTGTTGTACTCTCTGACTCGTTTCCCGTTGCCGCTTGCTGCACTCTGGAAATCGAACTTGTCGGCCCGGCGAGCCTTCTGCGTGTCGAAATAGACGGGGAGGTTGTACGGGCGCAGGAAGACGGAATTGCAGTGAAATTCACGAAAATTGACCTGGACAGCCTTCTCCACCTGAAGCACATGATAAAAGTGTTTACGCAAGATCCGGAGCTGATCAACGAAGAATTCGTCTCAAATCTGCTCGAGTTGGAATAATAATACGCATTCGTCACAAGATTTATAAGATTACCGGGCTGGGGGCTCTCCTGAGCGAAGTGACGAGACGGCTCTGCGTAGTCCGCAGCGAAGGAATGCCCCCGGCCTGTACCCGGAATAGAGTTACCTCTAAAAAAGCGAATCCGTACAGGACGTATTCTACCTGGACCGCCACCGTCACTTTATGGATGCAAGCGATCCATGAGCCGTGGAAACGCTATAGTTTCCCGCACGTGATGAATACCCGCTATCCAGGCAAGTGTGCGTTCTATTCCCAGGCCGAACCCCGCGTGGGGAACCGAACCGTACCGCCTCAGGTCCAGGTACCATTCCAGCGGTTCGAGATCCAGATCGTGGGCCTTTATTCTCTTCTCAAGCTCGTCCAGGGAATCTTCGCGTTGGCCTCCGCCAACGATCTCGCCGTACCCTTCAGGTGCGAGCAGGTCTACTGCCAGGGCCAGACGGGCATCTGCCGGATCCCTCTTCATGTAGAAGGCTTTTATATCCGATGGGTAGTGAGTCACGAAAAACGGTTTGTCGAAACCTTCTGAAAGGACCGACTCCTCGTCTCCGCCGAAATCGTCTCCCCAGTTGACTTCCACTCCTTTGCTTTTCAGGATGTCCACGGCATCGGTGTATGTAATCCTGGGAAAGGGAGGTTTCACTCTCTCCAACGCGCTCGTGTCCCGTTCCAGCACTTTGAGGAGAGGTCCGCATTTTTCCAGGACTTCTTCCACGATCTTGCAGATCAATCCTTGTGCGAGATCTATGGTCTGGGGAAGTTCGTAAAATGCCATTTCCGGCTCGATCATCCAGAATTCAGTAAGGTGCCGGCGGGTTTTCGATTTCTCGGCCCTGAAGGTGGGACCGAACACGTAGATATTCCCGAGAGCCATTGCGGCAGCTTCGCCGTACAGCTGCCCCGATTGTGTCAGATATGCCGAGCGGTCAAAGTATCCTACTTCGAAGAGCGTGGTGGTCCCCTCGCATGCCGTCGGAGTCAATACAGGTGCCTCTACGGAAACGAATCCCAGGTCGTCGAAGTACCTGCGGGCCGCGGCCGTGATAACCGATCGCATCCGTAAGAGCGCAGCCTGTCTGGAGGATCGCAACCAGAGGTGCCGATGGTCCATGAGGAATCCCACACCGTGCTCTTTGTTGGAAATTGGGTAAGGTTGCGCCTGGGAGACTACTGCAAAATCCGTAACTCCGATTTCGAATCCGATGGGAGACCGGACGTCTTTCCTGACTTCTCCACGAACAATTACCGACGACTCATAGGGAATACGATCGGCCAGATCGAATGCTTCAGGTGACACTCGATCCGCAGTTACCACACACTGAATGATACCATGGCCGTCCCTGAGTTGCAGAAAACGTATTTTCCCCGAGGAGCGCCTGTTGGCTATCCAGCCTCTGAGTTCCACCGTCTCATGCTCATGCTGAAAAATGTTGTCTATTGTGACCCAATTCATGTACGCCCCCTGGCATTTCATTTCTTATCAATAAGTTGCCGTTGTTTCCTTCCTGTAGCACGTGACGCACGTAGCATTCATTCTGCATCATATCGAACGAGGCGGTCAAGGACGCCGTCTGTCGGGAAATAACGCCCGATTGTTCCTGCGAATACCGTTGCATCGTCTTTCACGCTCTGATAAGTAAAATACTCATGAGAATAAGCAACAGATGGCGTCAACGGCGTTCTATCCTGAACTCGGCCAGAACTCTCGTGTTGTCGAGTTTTATTCCGATTGTCCTCATGGGATTTCTTGACACGGCACTCCAGCACGGCGCATTAGCTCAACCCGGTGTAACTCCATCGGAAATACCCGAGTTTCTTTCGAACAAAGGGAAAAATCTTTCCGCATTCAAGGCGGTCATGAACATTACCAGCACATATGACGCGGGAAAATCAAGGCAAGATGTGAAAGGTTTTCTTTTATATCGACGACCCAGCGACTTCCGGTTTCAGGGCGTCGGTCCGGGAGGAAATTCCCTTTTCGAGCTGGTCATAAAGGCGAACCTGTTTGAACTGTACATCCCTGCAGAGGGAAAGATACTCAAAGGCGGGAAAGAGTGCTTCCACCGCAAATTTCCCGATGTGAGCGAGATCGAGGGACTCATTCCCATGGTGTTGCTCCAGTGGAAGGATGTGCGTTTCGACAGATTGCTGGCCCAAGATTCGGAAAAAATAGTAATCCGGGTAAGTTTCCAAGGGAAGGTATGGGGAGCGACCCTTGACCCCCAAAGTCTCTTCCTGAGGCGCCTGGTCCGGCTCAATCCTGCCGGTGAAGTGGATCTTACTGCGGATTTCGGTGACTTCGCCGGCGGTAGTGACGGTTGGCTGCCTCGACGGTTCGAGGTGCAATCGCCGGCCGGTCAGTGGAAAACTCTTGTAAAAATCGGTAAGATCGAGTCGAATCCTTTTCTCGTTGAGAAGAATTTCAAATTGGAAACCGCGTTCTCAGCCAAGACGGAAGACTGCCGATGACGGGACGTGCATGCCCCGGCGCGTTGAGAAGCAGCGGTGGGTGCACGAGTGTCTTTTTCACCGGAACGGGAATCGCATACTCGGCAATCCGGATTTTCTTCGCACCTGAAGTCCTCCTCATATGAACCGACTCGTTTACAATCTGCTCCTGCACTTCTTTGTTGCGCCGTTTCTCGCAGCGTACTACTTGCCCGGGATTCTGGTCCGGGGCAAGTACAATCGCTCCATCAGCGGAAAATTGGGGAGACTCCCGGACACGTTCTTTCCTGAAAAGCTCTCACGGCCGAAGATCTGGTTTCATGCCGTCTCCGTAGGAGAAGTCGTGGCTCTGGGGCCGGTGGTGAAAAGCCTCAAACACATGATGCCGGAATCGTCGCTCATCATTTCCACGGGGACGGAAACGGGGCAGGATCGCGCGCGGAGCACCATAGGAGATGCAGACGATTTTCTGTACCTTCCCCTGGATTTTCCGGAGTTCGTCAATCCGGTAGTAAGAAGAATATGCCCGGATCTGTTCGTGTTGATGGAGACGGAGCTTTGGCCCAATCTCATTCACTGCCTTAAGACGAACGGTGCGGGAATCGTACTCGCAAACGGCAGGATTTCCGACCGCTCCTTTCCTCGATACAGGAGATTGCGGAAGTTTTTTGCGCCCACGTTGGAAAAGATCGATCTGTTCTTGATGGCTTCGGAAACGGATGCCTCTCGAATCCAGGAGATGGGCGCCGCCTCGGTGAGAGTTCACGTTGCGGGAAACACCAAGTATGACGCGATCCCGGGGAACACTTCACCGGCTGTGGAATTTGAAATGAGGCGTCTTCTTAGTATCGAACCCGGCACTCGAGTACTCGTTGCCGGCAGCACACACCCGGGGGAGCACGAATTGGTGCTCGATGCATTTCTTGAACTCTCCCGGCGATTCTCTGATTTGATTCTGGTCCTCGTACCCCGCCATACAGAAAAAACGGCCGCCATCATTTCCGCTATGGCCGACCGCGGGATGGAGCCGCCGTTCCTGCGAAGCTCGGCTGATACGGGGGAAATGAGAGAAGGGAGGAAAGTTGTCGTTGTTGACCGCATGGGGGAGCTGTTCGGCATCTATTCGCTCGCCTCGGTGGTATTTATGGGCGGTTCACTGGTGCCCTTGGGTGGGCAGAATATTCTTGAACCCGCAGCCTGGGGTAAAATAGTTCTCTTCGGCCCATCCATGGAGGATTTCAGAGACGCGCGCGATCTGCTCGTCCGGTGCGGAGCCGGAATTCAAATCTCAAGCGTTCGTGACCTGGTATCTCATGTCTCCGATGCTCTGTTGCACCCCCAAGACGCTGCGGCCCGCGGGGCATTGGGCAGAGAGGCGATCATGAGAAATGTCGGGAGTGCCGGAAAAATTGCGGAATGTCTCGTGGAATTACTCGGTAAGTCGCATAATATTGAGAGATAGAGACTGGTGTCCGGGGTTCATTGAAACTCGCTGACATCCCCTTTACCCACTCTGATTACTTGCGGTTCCTCGTCGAGAAGGCTGACCACGGAAGACGGTTCGGGGAGGAATACCCCGCCGTCTATCACCAGATCGACCTGCCCTTTGTACATCCTATCGATTTCTTTGGGATCGTCGAGAAGTTGCTCGTCGGGCATGCGCACGGATGAGCTGAGTATGGGGTTCCCCATTTCCTGCAGGAGGGCCTGACAAATTCTGTTATCGGGAATCCGGATTCCGACTTCGTTTCGCTTTGTCAACACTATTCTCGGGACGAGCCGCGTTGCCTTGAGAACAAACGTGTAGGGTCCGGGCAGATAGCGCCTGAGTATTTTATAATCTCTGTCGGTGACCTGCGCATAATTTGCAATTGATTTCAAATCCGGAAACACGAAACTCAGATGTCTCCTGTTATCCATCTTTTTGATTCGACGCACCGAGTCAATCGCCTTCTTGCTCTTGATATCCGTCCCAAGACCGTACACGGTGTCTGTGGGATATACGATGACTCCATCCGCGCGCAGTATGTCTGCGACACGCTTGATATGTCTCGGCTGCGGATGATTGGGATTTATCTGAACAATCATAAACTTTCCTCGTCGATTGGGACCGGAGCCAGATCCGAAGAATCCCCAGGCAGCACCCGGATGCTGGGTGGGCTTTCCTGTGCCGCAACGACAGCGACGCGGAAATCGTTACTCTACCTAGTATGTGTCAAGATTTTTTTAATTGATCCGTATTTGGATATGCGACTCTTCCGTCCAGCAAAATATCCGGTCCGATCCGAAACGCTCTCACGTCCACAAGCCTGGGAGCTTCTTCCAATCTACTGATCCCCGTACCTCCCACACCTGCGGGTGCGCTTGACCCGCCGATAATCATGGGAGCATAAAAGAAAAGACAACGATCGACAACTCCTGCCTCCAAAGCGCCCCAAGCCAGACCCGCCCCACCCTCGATGAGAACCGAAGTCACGCCGATGGCATAAAGCCTCGATAGCAATTCCTGGAGGTCCACCCGTTCCGATCCCGACGTGCCCACAATTTTGGCGCCTTTTTTTTCCAGAGCCACTTTGCGATCTGCCGGAGGGTCCTTGCGGGTCGCTATGATAACACCCGCGGGAGAATCGGGGTTAAAAATGCCGGCATCCAAAGGGGTACGCAGGTTTGAGTCGGCAACAATGCGGATCGGGTCGTGTCCCCTTCCGTCCGGCAGCCTTGCGGTAAGAGCAGGGTTGTCAGCGATGACGGTTTCCACACCCACCATGATGGCCGATACCCGATCCCTGAGCCTGTGTACTTTGCGGCGGGAAGCCGCTGAGGTGATCCACTGCGAGTGACCGGTACGCGTCGCAATTCTCCCGTCCATACTCATGGCGAGCTTCAGGTAAACAAAAGGACGGCGCAAGCTGATGTTGGTCAGGTATACCTCGTTTATTCGCCGACACCGGTTTTCGATGACGTGACCGACAACCTCCACCCCAGCCTCGCCCAGCAGTCTGGCGCCTCCTCCCCGAACTCCCGGGTTTGGGTCGTCCGTTCCGTACCAGACCTTACTAATTCCGGCTTCCAGAATGGCCTCAGTGCAGGGAGGCGTACGCCCGTGATGGTTGCACGGTTCGAGGGTCACAAACAGCTCAGCACCCTTGGCGTCGGATCCGGCAGCTCGAATAGCCTCCACTTCGGCGTGAGGTTCGCCGGCCGCACGATGATAGCCCTTCCCCACCACTCTCCCATCTTTGACGATTACCGCGCCGACGGCAGGATTGGGGGAGGTACGTCCGAGGGCCCTGCGCGCAAGCTTGAGCGCGAGCCCCATGAAACGCTCAGCCTCACGGGGAACCTTGTATTCCTTGGCTTTCATCCGGGGGGACGTTTTGGCTGCGACGTTGCTCCCGGGCTTCCCTGAGTTCATAAAGTTCCTTTATCTCGCTGATAAATTCCTCAATATCCCGGAACGAACGGTAAACGGAGGCGAATCGCACATAGGCAACGTCGTCCATCCGCTGAAGCTCGTCCATCACCCGTTCACCGATGTACGACACACTGATTTCTTTTTCCGGCCGTTCCATGAGTTCCTGCTCGATGGAATCCGCGACCGCTTCGATCCTGTCGATGCTGACGGGTCTTTTTTCGCATGCCCGCCTCATTCCTTCAACAATTTTATGACGCTCGAATGCTTCCCGTCGACCGTCTTTCTTGATGACGTACGGCAGGATTTCTTCTATCCGCTCGTAAGTGGTAAATCTTTTCTTGCAGTTGAGACACTGACGCCGTCTCCGGATCACGGAATTGTCCTTACCGAGGCGGGAGTCGATCACCCTATCATCGATGGCTCCACATGCCGGGCATTTCATTGTAACCGCCTTTTACCGAATCGTCAGCTCATACCACGGACACTACGGATATTTATAACGAATCTCGGGATGATGCAAGCAAAATTAAAGAATTTTCTTTTTGTCCGATAGTCTAATGCTTTAGACTCGCTGGAGGATTAGGCTCATATTCTTGAGAAGAACACCGTCCTTCATATTGCGAAAAGATGCTCGCGGGGATAGACTGGGTTTGGTTGCCGGCCCCAACAGCGACAGGGACTTTCCTGGAACGGACCTGCACTTCTACGTTTCCAATAAGGAAATCATGATTTCTCGATTGCACATGACGCCCGCGGACACGGTTCTGATGGTTCTGCTCCTGATTCTTTCTGCAGCGTCATTTTTCCTTGTTCCTCGCCTGGTGTTGTCTCACTCCCAGGAAGTGGAGATACACGGAGGGAACCAGCTTGTGGATCGGTGTTCCTTGACCGAGGACCGGCTCGTCGACGTCCGCGGACCGCTTGGGGTCACTACAATCCAAGTGAAGGGCGGTCGCGTTTCAGTGCTGTCGTCGCCGTGCCCTCACGGAGTCTGCGTTCATATGGGCGATTTCGGAAGCGAGGGCGGCTTCCTTGCCTGCGTACCCAATGAGGTGCTGGTGAGGGTGAGCAAGGAACGCGCTGACGGCCTGGACGCGGTGACCAAATGACGGGTGGCGTTCGCGAGCTGGCACGTTTGGCGCTGCTCCTGGCGCTTGCAACCGTGATTCATACGGTGGAGGCTTTCATCCCCGTGACCTTTGTGTGGTTCAGGTTCGGATTTGCGAACATCATCGGTCTTTCCACGCTGTACCTGTTCGGATTCCGGGACGCCGCGTTCGTGACCATTGGGAGGATCTTTCTGGGATCGCTGGCCACCGGCTTGTTCGGTTCTCCGGCATTCCTGCTTTCCCTGTCCGGAGGGACCTGCGCACTCTTGACGATGGCGCTGGTATTCAGGTACGGATCCGGCATATTCTCCGAAATCGGCGTCAGCCTCGCGGGGGCAACGGCCCACAACCTGGCCCAACTGGTGACCGCATATTTTGTGCTCATTCGCAGCGAGGGCATCTTCCTGCTGCTCCCTGTGATGATGCTGACTGCAGTGGGCACCGGTTTGCTCAATGGCCTGGCAGCACGGTTCTTTGTAAAGCATTTCCGCATTTTCAACGCGTGACGACAGATTGGCTTGAGCATACGGGGCGGTCTTGTCAGTGCCTTTTTGTTTCGTACTGTTCTGGCAGGATACGGAGCGCTTTTCCCCATCGCTGCGAACCAGTTTTTCGTTGGAAATATACCAACCCCAAACTTGACGAAGCACGCTGCCGTGTGCTCCAATGAAGCATCACCTGCGGCAGGCAGGCGCAGAGGCCGGAAACAAAACCAAGGAAATCATTATGGATGCTACATACAAGGAACTGGCGAAT